>ENA-OYVP01000421-OYVP01000421.1-human-gut-metagenome-genome-assembly--contig:-NODE-421-length-27442-cov-8.047833_pt1 | contig 27442 bp, 26 predicted proteins | sample MGYA00244160_ERZ653377 | MGnify/ENA primary metagenome ERZ653377 (study PRJEB26926, sample SAMN06165160) | human gut metagenome | biome: ENVO:00009003; feature: ENVO:2100002; material: ENVO:00002003...
CCACCGAGGGCCGACCGTTCCGGGGGCTGAGGGTGTTTGGGAAGAGTACGCAGGACGGGACACCGACACCAGAAGCACCGATACCGATAGTGAGTGCTGGGGAGAGTGGGAACATTACGGTGGAGGTGAGAGGGAAGAACCTGCTACAATTACAAGATGGCCGTGGCGGAAGCAGAGGGGTGGAAGTTACTTGCAGAAATGGAGAAATATCGCTGGTTGGGACAGCAACAGAAACGGGTTGGACCATTTTGGAAGTAAATCCGCCGTTTGTTTTGAATGGTGACTATGCCTTATCAACAAGCAACGATGTAGGATGTTACTTAATTAATAATGATTATAAAACAGTTATTAGTACACTAAAACCACAAAATATAGTTAATGGTGAGGTTACAAAAATTGCTTTTGGTGTAACAGAGGGAAAAATATATAATATGAATGGCATTAAGGTTATGTTAAATAGAGGTTTAACAGCATCACCCTACGAGCCACCACGCATTCCCCAATCCCTCACCCTCGCCACTCCTAACGGTCTCCCCGGTGTGCCAGTCAGCAAGGACGGCAACTACACGGACGCAGACGGTCAGCAGTGGGTGTGTGATGAGATTGACTTGGGGAGAGGGAAGTATGTGCAGAGAATCGAAGAACATATTCTTAAATCAAAAAACATTACTTCTATCACTAACTCCAGACAGATAAATAGCGAGTATTATGGTATTGAATATAATGGGTGTACTAAGGATTTTGTTGGCAAATTTGGTAATGGTGTCTTATGCGATAAACTTGCATTTGTTAAACCAAACTCAAATATAAACGGACACGAAATAACATATGTTCCTGGCAATGGTATTATTGTTTTTGGCTTAAAGAAATCCCTCGTTCCAAGTGGGGATTTAGATGAAATTAGAAATTATATTACTAGCAATAATTTTGCCTTTTTAATTCTGATTGATAGTCCGATAGAAAAAGATTTAACTCCAGAGGAAATTACAGAGTATAAAAAGACACACACCAACTACCCAACCACCGTTATCACAAACGATGCCGGGGCAGAGATGGAAGCAACCTATGTGGCTGATACCAAGGCTTACATTCAGAATCTGGAACAGCGTTTAAGTGCCAAGTTGGTCAACATCCAGTCGGCATTGATAAGTCAAAAAACCAGTGGGGGGGGGCATTTAACAATAGCTGATAGCTCACCACTGCCGGTTGAAGAGTTTGGCATGACTGGCAAGACGGAGCAGCGGAAGATGAGTGGAAAGAACCTGTTTGATATTAACAGTTTAAAAAAATATGAGGTAGACAATAACGATTTAAAAACATCTGTCGATAATGACAAAATAGTCTTGGAAGGAAAGGGAGTTACGACAACGGAAGTAATTTTCTTCTGTTTGAATAAAACTGATGATTTATTAAAACTTAATCCCGGAAAATATACACTTTCTTTTAAAAGTAATATGCCGATGGGAACTGCTCATAAAAGTAAGACTGTCGAGGCCTTTGCTATTATTAAAAAAGCTGATGGTTCGAGTGATTATTCATCAACTGGAAACAAAGGATGGACAACATTTGATATTGCAGAAGGCGATATGATGTATTTTCGTTTTGATATCAATAACGGAACTATGACGGCTGAATTTTATGATATCCAATTGGAATACGGTTCTTCTGTCACTGCCTATGAACCTTATACTGGCGGTCAACCTTCTCCATCACCAGATTATCCTCAGTCCATCGAGTTGGCAGACCAACCCATCACCGTCACGATTAAGGGCGGTACGGAGAGCCAGTCCATCATTTTAACGCCGCCCAGACCATTTACCAAGTGGGACAAACTGGAAAAGGTAAATGGTGTGTGGTGCTGGGTATATCAGCATAAGGTGCTGTCGGGAACAGAGATGGCGAAAAATTCAAGTGGGCTTCATACATCTGGTGCACTTATGGTAAATGTTTCAGGGCTTGGAATTGCGGAAAATCAAGACAATTCTGTGTGCAATAAACTTATTTGCCCCACAAAAAGTGTAGCTTCGCTTGCATATGGAGAGTTCCGAATTTTATATGGAAATATTTATCTCAAAATTGATGGAGTTACAACAATTGAAGAGGGAAGACAGTGGCTCGAATCCAATGACATTATAATCATTGCACAGGCTTCCGCACCCGAGTACATCCCCCTTGCTGCATCCGAACAGGCCCAGCTCAACGCCCTCACCATGTATGCGGGCACTACCGAAATCACCAACAACGGCGGCTGTACCATGGATTTAACCTACACCGCAGATACCAAAACCTATATTGATAACAAGTTAGCGGCTATCAGTGCCGCTATGATAGGAGGTACATAATGTACGATATCATTAAAAATGTAATCACGTCCGGAAGCTATGAGCTGACGGACATCCTCAAAAAGATTGACACTATCTGGCTCCAGGGCGCTCTCACCGAGGAGCAGCGCACGGAGTTGATCGAGCTGGCCCGTAATAGTGCTGACCCAGAAAACAGCTATGCCCCGCTCCAATCACAGATTGACACTCTGTATGCCAATATGACCGAAATGGGTAAGACGATCCTCAATCTGACAGACAAGGTCAGTAAACTGGATGGTGGAAGCGTCACCCTGCCGGAGGCAGACGAGTATCCTGCATGGGTACAGCCCACAGGGGCACATGATGCCTATAACACAGGCGATAAGATGACATACACAGACGGCAAGCGGTATGTATGCCAGATGGATGGCTGCGTATGGGGGCCGGATGCGTACCCGGCAGGCTGGAAACTGGCAGAATAACGGAGGATTACCATGGAAATACGAAAAGAGATTAAGCAGATAAATTGTTATGTAGGTCAAAACCGTCCTGCGTGGATTGTAATCCACGAGACGGACAACTACAAGATGGGTGCAGGTGCCCTTAAACACTCCGAAGCCCATCGAAACGGCAACCTGTCCACGTCTGTACATTGGTATGTAGACGATACGGTGGCTGTACAGACCTTATATTACAGCGACGGTGCTTATGCTGTAGGTAGACAGTACGGTACGCCTCTGGTAGCCGGAGTCACCAACACCAACAGCATCAACATTGAGATCTGTGTCAATCCAGACTCTGATTACAATCAGGCTCGGGCAAACTGCATTGCGCTGGTAAGGCAGATCATGGCGGAGCTTGAGATACCTGCCGATCATGTGATCCGGCACTACGATGCCAAGCGCAAGCATTGTCCCCGTAAGATGCTGGATCAGCCGCAGTTGTGGACAGACTTCAAGGCAGCGCTCGTGGAGCCACAGAGAAAATCCGGCTGGCAGCAGGAGGATGGCGGTTGGCGCTACTACCTCGGCAACGGTCAGCCAGTCCGCAATGACTGGTACTGGCATGAGGGCAAGTGGTACTGGTTTGACGGCGCAGGCATGATGGTGTCCAATGTCTGGTACAAGTATAAAGACCACTGGTACTACCTGGGCGCTGATGGTGCTATGGTAACAGGCCAGCAGACCATAGATGGTAAGTGGTACATCATGGATACTGAGGGCCGGATGATTACAGAGCCGGTGACGCTTACTCCGGATCAGGATGGGGCGCTGAGATGGCCGGAGTTGGCGGAATAAAAAGGTAGAAAAAGAAGTAGCAGGGACGATATGGATGTGATATAATGCTGATGTTACCGCCTCCTATACTGGTAAGGAAGGGAGGTGCTTACTATGGAATTTATTATATCCTTTATCGTCGCTGTCGCGGCTGGTGTGGTTTGCCACTACATCATCAAATGGTTGGACGGCGATAAATAACCGGTAACCAGCCTGTGGGGTTAAGCCTTCCCACTCCAAAAATAGGAATAGAAAAACCCGAAGGTCTCGCACACCTCCGGGTTTTTTGTTGTCGCTCACTATGGAACAACTATATCCTTTATTGCCTACTGGCATTATAGCATATGCAATTCTGAAATGCAATATTCCTGAAAATCTTTTGATTCTATGTTTTTGGCAGTCACCCTTTATATTAGGAATAAACATCATAAGTTATGACATTCTGGCCCGCCGTACTGACTCATAATAAACTGCGCCAGTTTGGCATTCGGCTCCTTAATATTTACCGGAAACTGGAGACGTTTTTCATAAATCCACATTATAAATTCCCTCCTTCCCATGGCCAGGGATCACTGACCCAGGTCCAGTAGGCATTTTCAGTCACATTGCCCGCATTTAAGGGGCCAAACTGGGCCTCATAGGCGGCTTTTGCGTTTTTGTAGGCTTCCATCATCTGATTGAGATAGGAGAGAGCTTCCATATCACAGGGATGAGTGTCCAGATAGAGATTGGCCTCCACCACGGCAAAGCTGGTCTGGTTTACTGCCTGGAGCATGGCTCCTCTTGATGGGTTCTGAAGATGTTCTGTCATCGTCCGCACCTCCCGTAATTAAATGGAAGATCCAGGTCAGGGAAGATGGTTCCCTGCATGAGGCCGCGTTCAGGCGCATAGGCAGTCTGCCACTGCTGCCACGGTACATAGGCCATAGCTACGGGGTGATGCTGCTCCAGATAACCGGCTGTGGTATCCGGGCAGTTCACGATGGGCCATACGGTACTTCCCTGATTCATATTTGTTCCTATCTGAGGATATCCTGTCTGGGGATATCCGGCTTCTCCATAAGGAAGGGACTGATTCATATCCCATCCGGGCCACATCTGGGGGGATGGTCCGGAATATTCCGGCTGTGCGGCCGGTCTGTCTGATACGCCGGGAACGACACGGCTTCTGCATCCGCATCCGCAGCTGCAGGTCGAAGCTTTTGCATCCATATATGCTTCCATTGTTTGAAATCTCCTTTTTATTCTTTCTTTATTATTTTATGAAGAGATACATAACAGGTGACGGTTTTTGCGCAGGAACACTTTGTCTCACTGTCCCATATGATATGGTACAACCAATTAAAAAAGGAGAGTAGAGATTATGTGTTGTCTTTTATGCTGTTGTAATAATGGATGCAGAAATGCAGAACAGAATGGAAATGGCTCTGGCTGTGGATGTCAAAACAGATGTGGCTGCGGATGCCAAAACAGATGCGGCTGCGGATGCAGGATTTCCGGCTGCTGCTGCGGCTGCCGAAACTGCAATACGGAGTCTGGCGGTACCGGAACGACCGGTTCCTGCGGCTGCGGCGGAACACAGGCAGCGGACAGGGAACGCCGGGCATACCGTCAGGGATACCGCGACGGCTGGAACTGGGGGTACTGGCAGGGCTGGAATGATGCTGTCTGGGGCCGGAATGGCAGAGAGGGGAGCACCTGTGAAAGAGAAGGAAGCTGCTGCGGAAGAGACAGCGGCGGCTGCAATTAGAATTTGCAGCAGGTAAACTTCTGAATGGAAACAGGAACCGGTCATCTGGCCGGTCCCTGTTTCCAGGATAAAAGGTCTAAAAGGCATCTGGCTGCGTCCTGATACCCAAGCTCGTAAACAAGCTGAAGTTTTTGCGGATCCTTTTCCATTCGTCCGATGGTAAGAGGCCTGCTGGGGCGGATCACAAAGGCCTGGCCGCTGTTTTCCAGAGACTCGATCTCATCCAGCGTCCGGTTGTACACGGATGGCCGGTTTTTAATGGCTTTTACAAAGGCAGGATAATGGCGGTAGCACAGTTCGGTAAGCCGGGTTCCCTCTGCTTTTTTCCGGTAACCCCTGTGGCGGGTAAGGACAACAACATTCCTTGGGTATCCAAGCTCCATAAAGGCTTTTACCGGGATGCTGTCCGTACAGCCGCCGTCTAGCAGCTTTTTCCCTCCGGCATGTACGATTTTTGATACCAGAGGCAGTGATGCAGAGGCCCGCAGATAGTCGATCTGCTGTTTCATGTCGGTCAGATGTAGATACTCCGGTTTTCCTGTTTCTACATTGCTGCAGCCTACATAAAATTCGGCCGGATTATTGTTAAAGGCTGTATAGTCATAAGGATCCAGCTTTTCCGGCAGCGTGTGGTAGCAGAACCGTTCTCCTGCGATGTCTCCGGTGAGGATAAGGTTTCTAACGCTCATAAAGCGAGGATCCTGGCAGTATTTTTTATAATATCGGATGTTCCGCCCGCGCTGTCCGGAAAGAAAGCTGCAGCCGTGGATGGCTCCTGCGGATACTCCGATCACTCCGTCAAAGGTTACTCCCTGATCCATAAAGAGATCCAGCACGCCGGCTGTATAGATCCCGCGCATTCCGCCGCCTTCCAGCACAAGTCCTGTCTTTTGTTCCATTTTCTGATTCCTCCATTTGGCTTTGCCGGGCGGTTCTGTCCGGCAGGCATATCGTTTGAAATATATCCAGTATACCACACTTTTCCATCGGAAAACCTTTGTTTTTGCAGAAATATTATTGATAAAAATATGACAATATGAGATAATGGCATTACACGTGGGGAGACCCCTGTATAAAGGATAAAGAACATACAGACAGAGTGAAACGAATAACGGAGGGTGAAGTGAAAATGAAAGTAACAATATGTATTGGAAGCGCCTGCCATTTAAAGGGTTCCAGAGAGATTATTGAAAAGCTTCAGAAGCTTGTAAATGAAAACGGCCTGTCGGAACAGGTTGACTTAAACGGAGCTTTCTGCTCCGGAAACTGCGACCACGGCGTATGTGTGACTGTGGACGGAGAGTTATATTCATTGAAGCCGGAGGACACAGAAGCGTTTTTTGAAAACGAGATCAAAGGGAGACTGTGATTATGGGCATGGAAATCATTGATTTCAAGGCCACAAAATGTAAGCACTGCTATAAATGCGTCCGCTACTGCGAGGTAAAGGCCATCCAGGTCAAGGATGGACGAGCCGTGATCATGCCTGATAAATGTATTCTCTGCGGCCACTGCCTGAAGATATGTCCGCAGTCTGCAAAGACGCTCAGAAGCGATCTGGAGCTGGTGAAGGGCTGGATCGCAGCCGGCGAGAGGGTAGTGGTTTCCATTGCACCCTCTTATATGGGTCTGTTAAAATATAAGACCATCGGCCAGGTCCGTGGGGCACTGATCCGTCTGGGGTTTGAGGATGTGAGGGAAACATCCGAGGGTGCTGCCTATGTGACGGCAGAGTATGCCAGACTGCTTAAGGAGCATCAGATGGAAAATATCATTACTACCTGCTGCCCCAGTGTCAATGACCTGATCGAGATTTACTATCCGGAGCTGGTAAAATACCTTGCGCCGGTGGTATCTCCCATGATCGCCCACGGACGCATTTTAAAGGAAGAACTGGGGCGTGAGGTGAAGATAGTATTTTTAGGCCCCTGTATTGCAAAAAAGAAGGAGGCAAACGATCCTCGCCATGATAACTGCATTGATGCGGTCTTGAATTTCCGGGATATGAAAAAATGGCTGGATCAGGAGGAAATTTCCATTGAGGATTGTGAGGATATGCCCTTTACGGCCTTTGATCCCAAGGTAAACCGCCTGTATCCTGTTACAAACGGAGTGGTAAATTCGGTACTGGCTGAGGAAGAAAGCAGGGGAGACGGCTACCGCAAGTTCTATGTCCATGGGGAGACAAACTGTATTGACCTGTGCAGGAGCATGGCCAGGGGAGAGATCAAAGGGTGCTTTATTGAAATGAATATGTGCGCCGGCGGCTGTATTAAGGGGCCGACGGTGGATGATGAGGAGTTTATTTCACGATTTAAAGTAAAGCTGGATATGGAGGAACGGATCTGCAGAGAGCCGGCCGACCGTTCCCAGATGGAGCATGCGGTTGAGGCAGTTTCTTTCAGAAAGGAGTTTTTAGACCGTTCGCCCAAAGATCCTATGCCGACGGAGGAGCAGATCCGCCAGATCCTGCGCATGACGAATAAATTTAAGCCGGAGGATGAGTTAAACTGCGGAGCCTGCGGTTATCCTACCTGTCGGGAAAAGGCGATCGCCGTATTCCAGCACAAGGCAGAGGTTTCTATGTGCATTCCCTATATGCATGAAAAGGCGGAATCCATGTCTAATCTGGTAATGGAAACTTCTCCTAATATTGTGCTCATTGTAGGGCCGGATATGCGGATTTTAGAGTATTCCGATGTGGGAGAGAAATACTTTGGAAAGACGCGCTCAGAGGCGCTTGAGATGTATCTGTATGAATTTATTGATCCGGTGGATTTCCAGTGGGTATTCGACACCCATCAGAATATCCATGGAAAGCGGGTCAGCTATCCGGAGTACCATTTGTCCACACTCCAGAACATTGTATACATAGAAAAGGAAAATGCAGTGCTTGCTACCTTTATTGATATCACCCGTGAGGAGGAACTGGCTCAGGAGGATTATGAGAAGAAGCTGGAAACTATTGATCTGGCTCAGAAGGTAATCCACAAGCAGATGATGGTGGCTCAGGAGATTGCAGGCCTTCTGGGAGAAACGACAGCGGAAACCAAAACTACCTTAAGCAAACTGTGCCGTTCTCTGTTAGATGATTCCTCTCTCCATGAGGAGGATGAAATGGAACCGCCTTTGGAAAATGTCCATATAGGAAGCGGGGCGGTTCCACTAAGCGGTGTGATGACAAGGGATTCCCTGGGAGGCGGCTCTCCAAGGCAGGCAGGAGCACAGGCTGTCATTTCGGGAGCGCCGGGTATACGGCCGGGAGCATCGGGAGCATCCGCCTCCAAGGCGGACAGCTCAGAAACGGCAGAAAAGCCGGCAGGCTATGTCCATCTGGGGAGCATCCGGCCCAAGTCTCCGGGCTTTGGGAGGTAGCGTATGGAGATAACGGTAGATGTTGCTTACAAAAGCCTGAACAAATACAGTGAGATCCTCTGCGGCGACAAGGTGGAAATCCTTCAGACAGAGGATTCCAACATTATGATTCTGGCCGACGGTATGGGAAGCGGGGTCAAGGCCAATATTTTATCTACTCTTACCTCAAAAATCCTGGGAACCATGTTTTTAAACGGAGCTACCCTGGAGGAATGTGTGGATACCATCAGTGAGACCCTTCCCATCTGCCAGGTGCGCCAGGTGGCCTACTCTACTTTCAGCATTTTGCAGGTTTTCCATAATGGAGACGCCTATCTGGTAGAGTATGACAATCCGGGCTGCATTTTTATCCGGGACGGAAAACTGATGGAAATTCCCCAGAACATCCGGGAACTTCAGGGAAAACGGATCAATGAATACCGTTTTAAGGTGCAGAAGGGAGACGCTTTAATCCTTATGAGCGACGGCACCATTCATGCGGGAGTTGGCGATCTTTTAAACTTTGGCTGGCTGTGGAAGGATATAGCGGACTATGCGGTGCGCCAGTATCAGATCACCGTTTCCGCCATGCGTCTGGCTGCATCCATCAGCCGTGCCTGTGATGAGCTGTACCAGTTTCATCCGGGAGACGATACCACAGTGGCCTGTATGCGCATCATAAACAGCAAGCCGGTTCATCTGATGACTGGTCCGGCCCGAAATCCAGAGGATGATACAGCCATGGTAGAGGATTTTATGTCCGATCCCAATGCCGCGACCATTGTATGCGGCGGCACCAGCGCTACCATTGTGTCACGGGTTCTGAACCGGAAGCTGGATGTATCGCTGGACTATGTGGATCCGGAGATTCCGCCCATTGCCTATATGGACGGGGTAGATCTGGTGACAGAAGGCGTCCTTACGCTGAACCGTGTGCTGCAGCTTTTGCGGCGGTATGTAAAGAATGAAACCGTATCGGAGGATTTTTTTGAGGAACTGGATAAGCCCAATGGCGGCTCCATGGTGGCAAAGATCCTGATCGAGGATTGTACGGAGGTTCATCTGTATGTGGGAAAGGCCATCAACAGTGCCTATCAGAATCCGGGTCTTCCTTTTGATCTGGGAATCCGCCAGAATCTGGTGGAGCAGCTGCGCCATCTGATCGAGGATATGGGAAAAAAGGTGGTTATCACCTATTATTAAGTTGGCAATGGGCCCTTTGGGCCTTCCAAGATATATATTTGCTGTCTGGACGCTTAGAACAGGCGTCCGGGATTATGAATGGAGGAAATGAAAAATGGTAACAAATGATGCAACGATCCTGCGCCTGAAACATGACGTGCTCTATGAGGTCGCGAAAGCTGCATGGGAGGGAAATCTGGAGGAAAAAAGGGATGAGATCCCCTATGATATGATTCCGGGCCCTCAGGCCAGCTACCGCTGCTGTATTTACAAGGAGCGTGAGATCATCAAGCAGAGAGTCCGTCTGGCAGAAGGCAAGTGCCCTACAGGAAGAGACAGTTCCAATGTGGTTCAGGTCATTAACGCAGCCTGCGAGGAGTGTCCCATTGCGTCCTATATTGTCACAGATAACTGCCGCAAGTGTATGGGAAAGGCCTGCCAGAATTCCTGTAATTTTGGAGCCATCACCATGGGTCACGACCATGCCTATATTGATCCAAATAAGTGCAAGGAGTGCGGCAAGTGCGCACAGGCCTGTCCTTATAATGCGATCGCCCATCTGGAGCGCCCATGCAAAAAGGTCTGTCCGGTAGATGCGATCACATATGACGAGTATGGCATCTGTGTGATCGATGAAAAGAAGTGTATCCAGTGCGGCGCCTGTATCCACAGCTGCCCATTTGGAGCTATTGGTTCCAAGACCTTTATGGTAGATGTGATCCGTCTGATCAAGGCAGGCAAGAAGGTAGTCGCCATGGTGGCGCCCGCGACGGAAGGACAGTTCGGATCGGATATCACCATGGAGAGCTGGCGCGTGGCCTTAAAGCAGATGGGCTTTGCAGACATGGTTGAAGTGGCTCTGGGCGGCGACATGACGGCAGCTTATGAGGCAGAGGAGTGGGCAGAGGCCTACAAAGAGGGCAAGAAGATGACTACATCCTGCTGCCCCGCATTTGTAAATATGATCAAGCAGCATTTCCCTATGCTTCTTGACAATATGTCAACTACCGTATCACCTATGTGCGCCGTATCCAGACTGTTAAAGAGCCAGGATCATGATGTAGTGACTGTATTTATTGGCCCGTGTATTGCGAAAAAGAGTGAGAGCCTGGATCTGAATATTGAGGGAAATGCAGATTATGTTATGACCTTTGGCGAGATCCGCGCCATGATGCGCGCCAAGGGTGTAGAGCTGCAGCCCGCAACGAACGAGTATCAGGAAGGCTCTGTATTCGGAAAGCGTTTTGGAAACGGCGGAGGCGTAACGGCGGCTGTTGTAGAGTGCATGAAGGAGAGAGAAGAAAACTTTGACGCAAAGGTACTTCGCTGCAATGGAGGAGCCGAGTGTAAAAAGGCGCTTCTTCTCATGAAGGTAGGCCGTCTGCCTGAGGACTTTGTCGAGGGCATGGTCTGCGCAGGGGGCTGTGTCGGCGGCCCCAGCAAGCATAAGGGTGAGACAGAGGCAAAGAAGGCCAGAGACCAGCTGATCGGAGAGGCAGATGACAGAAGAATTCTGGAAAATCTGAAGAAATATCCCATGGATCAGTTCTCTATGCACAGACATTAAAAAGAAATCCGGGAGGCGGATATGCTTCCCGGATTTCTTTTTAAAAGAATAAAAACAAGAGAAAGGAAGAATGATTATTTATGCATGGAATTTTATACGGCGTAGGCGTAGGACCGGGAGATCCAAGGCTTATGACCTTTCTTGCGGCAGACACTATAAAAAAATGTGGGGTTCTGGCTGTCCCTGCCCGGACAAGAGAGCAGGCAGTGAGTTACCAGATTGCCAGAGGGCTTCTGCCTGAGTTGGATCAAAAGGCGTGTCTTTCTCTCGCAGTTCCCATGACAAAGGACAGGACGGTTTTAAACGCAGCCTATGAGCAGGCCGCAGATCTGGTAGAGGAGCAGTTAAAAGCAGGAAAGGACGTAGCCTGCCTGACCCTGGGCGATCCTACAATATACAGCACCTATATTTATCTTCACCGTATCATAAAGGCCAGAGGCTACGAAACACAGATCATAAGCGGCGTTCCCTCCTTTTGTGCGGCCAGCGCCCGTCTCGGAGACAGCCTCGCGGATCGGTCTGAGCAGCTTCATATCGTTCCTTCTGCTTACGGAGTGGAGGAGACTCTGTCCCTTTCCGGCACAAAGGTACTTATGAAGGCAGCCTCTAAAATGGATACGGTGAAAAAAACGCTGCTGGAACAGAAGGCAGGGGCAGTTATGGTGGAAAACTGCGGCATGAAAAATGAAATGATTTTCAGAGGAACAGAGCAAATTCCGGATCAGGCAGGGTATTATTCGATTATTGTGGTAAAAGAACAACAAAAATGGTAAAAATAGGGTGGTTTTCGTTAAAATGTCTGCAGTGGTAAATAGTGGGCGGTCAAATGTACGCCGGTGCTTGACACAAGGCGGTGTTTGATGGTAAAATACATCACTAGATGGCAGAGGGTCATACTGTTTTTGACAGTTTTTGAACACGGCTCCTTGTCTTTTATCTATGAAAGGAGAATATGCACTATGAGAAAAAAGGCGGCAAAGATGGCAGCTCTTATGCTGGGCGCAGCGATGGCTCTTACAGCCTGCGGCGGCGGACAGAGCACTGGAAATGGTGGGGGAAACACCAGTGCCGGAGGTAATGCAGGTTCTGGAAGCAGTACTCAGGCAGAGGAAAGTGATAAGAATGCAATTAAGGATCTGGTAACCTATGAAGCTCCAAATAGAGAGCAGGAAGGATTTTTTATTCTGAATACAGAGAAGGCAGCTGACTTAAATATACTCTGTAATCTCTATGCACCACTTATCGAGGTAGATGAAAACGGTAAATTAAGACCGGCAGTTGCCAAGGAATGGGGAACGGAGGACGGCGGCCTTACCTGGACCTTTAAGCTGAGAGACGATGTTAAGTGGGTTGATATCAACGGCAATGTAAAGGCTGACTGTACAGCTCAGGACTGGATTACCGCAATGGAGTGGGTATTAAACTTCCACAAGAACGGATCCAACAACACATCGATGCCTTTGGCTCTGATTAAGGGGGCTGAGGATTATTACAATTATACCAGGGAGCTTTCCGCAGAAGAGGCCAAGGCTCTTGATACATCCAAGATGCTGGAGATGGTAGGCATTGAGGCTCCGGATGATTATACCCTGATCTATCACTGTGCGCTCAACGCTCCTTACTTTGATACCGTATGTACATCAGCCTGCATGTATCCTATCTCCCAGGCTCTGATTGATGAGCTGGGCGTTGATAACATGGTCGGCATGACAAACGAAACCATGTGGTATACAGGTCCCTATTTTGAGACAACCTTTACCATGAACAACGAAAAGATCCTTACAAAGAATGAAAATTATTTTGATAAGGATGCAAAGCTGTTTGATACAGTTACCGTCCGTATGGTAGACGGCACTCAGTTATATCAGCTGTGGCAGAATGGCGAGCTGGACAACATCGCTCTGGCAGAGGCTGACTTAAGAACGATTTACAATGATGACAGCAATGAATGGAAGCCCTATCTGAGCGAGACAAGACCGAAAAAGTATTCCTACCAGATGCACTTTAATTTTGACAAGTTCAAGGATGACGGTTCAGCAGATGAAAACTGGAACAAGGCAGTTGCAAACGAAGCCTTCCGCCTTTCTTTATACTACGGACTGGATCTGAGAAACTACTGGTCAAGAACTAACTTTATCGAGCCTCTTCACTGCGAGAATGTGGGCTACACTATGAAGGGTCTCCTGTATTACTCTGACGGCACCGATTATGCTGCAAAGGTAGAGGAGAAGATGGGATTTGCCCCTTCTGACGGCGAGAACCCAAGACGTTTCGATGCTGCAAAGGCAGAAGCGTATAAGAAGCAGGCGATGGAAGAACTGGCTGCCAAGGGCGTTTCCTTCCCGGTAGAGATGGATTACTACATCATCGCAGGCAATCAGGATGCTCTTGATAAGGCAACCGTATTAAAGCAGACCTTCGCTGAGTGCCTGGGAGCAGAGTATGTGAACTTAAACATCAAAACCTTTGTTTCCAGTCAGACCAAGGAGGTCGTACAGCCTGGTCTGGGCTCCTTCTATATCAGCGGCTGGGGAGCTGACTACGGTGATCCTGCAAACTTCATTGACCAGGAACGTTACGGCTATGACGGCGCTTACTACTCCAACAACTATTCCAGAATTAATAATGCAACGGATGAAGACCTGATTGCAACCTACAAGGAGTTCTCCGCTCTGGCAGAGGCAGCAGGTGCTATCTATGATGAACCTGACAAGCGTTATGATGCATATGTAGACGCTGAGGTATATCTCTTACAGCATGCGCTTACGATTCCTATGGAGTATGAGATTCAGTGGCAGCTGACCAAGATCAACGATTACTCCAAGATGAACGCCATGTACGGTATTCAGAACTACACGTATAAGAACTGGAAGACTTCTGTAGACGCCTATACTACAGAACAGTACAAGGAATTCCAGGCAGCATCTGAGGCGAAATAATATATGGTAAAATATACCGCCAAACGACTGCTTCAGTCCCTGATTACAGTGCTGGTTGTCGCCACCATCGTGTTCCTGCTTATGCGTATGCTTCCCACAGATTACTATTTTACAGAGGATCAGGTAATGAAGCTTACGGAAGAGCAGAAGAACGCGCAGCTGGAGGCAGCCGGCCTGTTAGATCCGATGGAACAGCAGCTGGGCCGTTTTTATGGGCAGCTTCTGCGGTTGGACTTCGGTACATCCCGCAGAATTCAGAACGGCGCTCCTGTTCTTAAGGTAATCGGAACTAAATTTTCCGTATCTATGCGTCTGGGGTGTATTGCCCTGGTGATTGCTCTTTTAATCGGCGTAACCATGGGTATTATCCAGTCCAGAAATAAGGACCGGATGCTGGATCATGTGGGAACGGCGTACACGGTTTTTGTAAATGCTGTTCCGCCGCTGGTATCCTACTCGCTGGTGCTGGCCTTTGGCGCCAATTTGCTGAACCTTCCGGCGCTGTATTCCACCAGAAATGCCACCCGCTCCAGCATCCTTCCGATCGTATGCCTTGCGTTAACCTCCATTGCCCACTATGCGCTGTGGACCAGACGATATATGGTAGACGAGCTGAATAAGGATTATATTAAGCTTGCCAGGATCAAGGGTATGTCCTCTAAGAATATTATGGTAAAACATGTTCTGAAAAATGCCTTTGTCCCTCTGGTACAGTATATTCCGGCGTCTTTCCTTTTGACCATCAGCGGTTCTCTCCTGGTAGAGCGTTTCTTCTCTGTTCCGGGTATGGGTCCCCTGCTGACAGACGCCATTACACGCTACGACTTAAATGTAGTTCAGACTCTGGTTATTATTTATGCCGCTCTGGGAATTATCGGTGTATTCCTGGGCGATATTCTGATGATGACCCTGGACCCGAGAATTAAACTGACAGACAAAGGAGGCAGCCGTTGATGAACAACGATACACAAAAGGATAAATTCCGGTTTGTGGAATATTCCGCAGATGCGGCAGAGCGAATCGGCTATTCCGATTACTCCTACTGGAAGTCTGTTTTTCAGAACTTTTTCAAGAAGAAATCCGCCGTTGTTATGGCGGGTGTCTTCTTTGCACTGGTAATCTTTTCCTTTATTGCGCTGAGCATTGGAAAGTATAACTACTCTGAGGCTCAGATCATGGCAAATTCGTCTCTGGCATTTACAAAGCCAAACAGCGAATTCTGGTTTGGAACAGATAATCTGGGCCGTGATTACTGGTGTCAGGTATGGTATGCGGCTCAGGTTTCCATTAAGCTGGCTCTGATCGTTGCAGCAGGAGAGTGCGTCATCGGCGTAATCATCGGCTGTATCTGGGGCTATGTGCGCAGCCTGGATCGCATCTTTACCGAGATTTACAATGTAATTAACAATATTCCGATTATTATTTACATGACTCTGGCAGCCCTTGTCTTTGGACAGAGCTTCCGCAATATGGCTCTTGCCATGATTGCCTTCGGCTGGCTGGTAATGGCAAGAAACGTGCGGAACCTGGTGCTCATGTACCGTGACCGGGAATATAATCTGGCTTCCAGATGTCTTGGCACTCCCGTATGGAGAATTCTGCTTAAGAACATTTTCCCATATCTGATCAGTGTGGTAATTCTTCGTCTGGCCCTGTCCATTCCACAGACCATTGCTCTTGAGTCCACACTGTCCTATCTGGGCCTGGGACTGGATGTAAATACGCCTTCTTTAGGTATTCTTTTAAGAAATGCCAGAAACTATTTCCTTCAGTATCCATACCTTCTTGTGTTCCCGGCGGTGATCGTATCTCTTATTACAATCACCTTCTATCTGGTGGGCAACGCCTTCTCAGATGCGGCAGATCCAAGAAATCATGTATAGAACGGAGGAAATGTTCATGGCAAATATGGAAAGAGAACCGATCTTATCTGCCAGAGACGTAGAGATCTCCTTCAGCCTGCGGGGCAAAAAGTTAAATGCCATCCGCAGATGCTCCCTGGATTTATACCAGGGGGAGACGCTTGCCATTGTAGGTGAGTCCGGCTCCGGCAAATCGGTATTTACCAAATCCTTCCTGGGAATGCTGGATGCCAACGGTTCCATTACCGGCGGCTCCATCCTGTTTGAAGGAAAGGATCTGGCAAAATATAAGACAGAAAAGGACTGGATGACCATTCGGGGAAAGAAAATCTCCATGGTTATGCAGGATCCTATGACCTCACTGAACCCTCTTAAAAAGATCGGCCGTCAGATTGAGGAAAGTATAGAATTAAATCAGGGCATCAAGGGGCCGGAAGCAAAGAAGATGGCTCTGGAGATGCTGAAGAAAGTAGGGATCCCGGATCCGGAGCGCCGGTATCAGCAGTATCCCCACGAATTTTCCGGCGGTATGAGACAGCGCGTGGTGATCGCCATAGCCGCTGCCTGCCATCCTCAGATCCTGATCTGTGATGAGCCGACCACGGCTCTGGATGTTACCATTCAGGCACAGATCTTAAATCTGATCCGCGATCTGCAAAAGGAGCTGAACATGACGGTTATCTACATCACCCATGATCTGGGCGTAGTTGCCAATGTGGCGGATCGTGTGGCTGTTATGTACGCAGGACAGATCGTAGAGTACGGTAAGGTGGATGAGATCTTTTATGATGCATGGCATCCGTACACCTGGGCGCTTCTTTCCGCCCTGCCGCAGCTGGGGATTAAGGGAGAAGAACTTCCTACTATCGAGGGAACCCCGCCGAACCTATTCAATGAGATCAAGGGAGACGCCTTTGCTCCCAGAAACCGTATGGCGCTTGCTATTGATTTTGAGGAGGAGCCTCCATTTTTCGATGTGAGTCCTACCCACAAGGCAAAGACCTGGTATCTGGATCCAAGGGCTCCGAAGATCGAACAGCCGGATTCCATTCGCAAACTCCGTGAAAAAATGAAAGGAAGAGGGTAAGACGCAATGGCAGAGAAAGAAAAACTGATAGAAATCAAAGACCTGCAGATTACCTTCGGAAGCGGCAAAAGGAAGTTTGTAGCTGTTGACCATGTAAACTTTGACATTTATAAGGGAGAGACCTTTTCGCTGGTAGGCGAGTCCGGATCTGGAAAGACTACCATCGGACGAGCCATTACCCGGATCAATCCTGTATCCGGCGGAGAAATCCTTTACCGGGGAGAGCGCATCAGCGGAAAAATTTCAAAGGAACTGGACCGCAAGGTGGTTAAGTCCTGCCAGATGATCTTCCAGGATCCTATGGCTTCCTTAAATGAACGGGCCAAGGTAGACTACATTGTTTCAGAGGGACTGATCAATTTCCATCTTTACAAGGATGAAACTGACAGAAAGAGAAAGGTAGAGCATGCGCTCCGTGAGGTAGGACTTCTGCCGGAGTTTGCTTCCCGCTTCCCCCATGAATTCTCCGGCGGCCAGCGCCAGCGTATCGGTATTGCCAGGGCGTTGATCATGGAACCGGAATTTGTGGTGGCGGATGAGCCGATTTCCGCTCTGGACGTATCCATCCGTGCTCAGGTATTAAACCTGTTAAATCATTTAAAGCAGACCAGAGGCCTGACCTATCTGTTCATTGCCCATGATCTTTCCGTGGTACGGTTTATTTCCGACCGGATTGCGGTTATCCACAAAGGAAGGATCGTGGAGCTGGCAGAGGCAGAAGAACTGTTCCTTCATCCGTTCCATCCTTATACCAAGGCGCTGCTGTCGGCGGTGCCGATCCCGGATCCGGAACTGGAAAAGAAAAAGAAGCTTCTGGTTTATGATCCGTCCATCCATGATTACAGCACAGATAAGCCTGTCTGGGAAGAAATTCTGCCTGGCCATTTTGTCTGGGGCAATCAGAGAGAACTGGAAGGATATCGGAAAGAGATCGAAGGATAAAATGCAATGAATAAAAAAGGTTCGTTATTTAAAACTTATATGATACGGCCCGTTTTATACAAATGCGTAACAAGAGCCGCCCTTGCTGTAACTGCCCTTCTTCTGTGGGACAGATTTATAAATACAGCGGGGCGGTTCTCGCTGTTTAGAGACGGCTGTCTCACGGCAGGGCTTTTATTTTTCTGTATGGCCTGGTTTTCCTATCTCCATCTGGACGGGGTAACAATCCACCATATGCTGGAGGAGCGGAAGAAAAAGAAGCCGGTGAGAAAAAGCTATACGGACATTGTGGATTTTGCAGATGAGCATATTGTATCGTTTGATGAATTGTCGGGAGAGGAGCGGGCGGTCTGCAGCATGTCGGCTAATCTGATCTGCGGCGCCCTTTTTATGCTTCCCTGGCTGGTGAAGTTCCTGGGAGATTTTTTATGAGAAACAGAAATTTTTAGTAAAAAGAATTGTCGCTGTTTCTGCAACATATGTCTTTGACAAACGGTCAGTGAAATATTATACTAAAAAAAGTGTAAAATCGAATGTTTATACAAAAGCACAGGAGGATGTAATTATGAAAAAGAGATTTGCGGCAGCCGTATGTTTAATTGCAACTGCACTTTCTTTGTCAGCCTGCGGCGGTTCCGGTCAGACGGAAACAACGGCAGCAGGAGGAGCAGCAGAAAGCACTACTGCGGCACCAGCAGCAGGAGTACCGGCCGGCGGCAAGGTTGTAAGAGTCGCTGCAGTTGACCCACAGGTAGCGCTGGATCCCCAGCAGTATACCTATAGTATTGTTATGAAGATCACAGACAATGTAACAGAGTCTCTGATTACTACGATGGAAGACGGAAGTCTGGAGCCTAATCTTCTTACCGCTCTTCCGGAGGTATCCGAGGACGGCATGACCTACAGCTTCGAGCTGCTTCCCGATGTGAAGTTCCACAATGGGGAGACTTTAAAGGCCTCTGATGTAAAGTATTCCTTTGAGCGTCTGGTAAAGCTTACAAAGATGGCAACTCTGATGGAGAATGTAGAGGGCTATAAAGAACTGGCTGACGGTGCAGCTGAGGAGATGTCCGGTATTCAGGTACAGGATGATACTCATTTTACCATCAAGCTGGTTAAGCCATACGCGCCATTCGCTTCCGTTCTTTCTACCGGATACTGTGCGATTTATCCTGAGGCAGCCTGCGAGGAAGCAGGAGATACCTGGGGTATGCAGGTATTATACGGAACCGGTCCTTTCAAGATGGACAGCTATCAGAGCGGCGTAGGCGTTGTACTGTCAAGATTTGATGATTACCACGGCGGCGCTGTGAAGTTAGACGGACTGGACTACAAATTTATCGAAGATGTAAATACACAGGTACTGGAATACCAGAAGGGCAATGTAGATTATGTAGATGTGGATCCTTCCATTTACCCCGTATACTCCAGTAATCCCCAGATCAAGGATCAGATGCACGGCTTCCAGCCTACCGGAAACTATACTCTGAACTTAAATGCAAAGACCTTCCCGGATCCAAAGGTAAGACAGGCAATCGCTCTTTCTATCGACCGCAAGTCGATCTGTGAGAGCATCCTTCACGGAACAGCAACCGTTCCTACTTCCTACATTCCGGCAGGCATCATCGGACATGACGAGACTCTTCCTGAGTTCGAGTACAATCCGGAGCAGGCAAAGGCTCTTTTAGCGGAAGCCGGCTATCCGGACGGAATTGATCTGCGTGTGACTGTAAATACCAAGTATCAGGGTAACGTTGCAATCGTTACTGCATTCCAGCAGCAGGCAAAGGCAGCCGGCATCCGGGTTGAGGTTGAGCAGGTTGACTCCGCTGCATGGTCTGATATGAAGAAGAACGGCGGTGTTGACTGCGGTATTTCCAACTGGTATGTAGATTACTCCGATCCTGAGAGTGTGCTTTATCCGATGACTAAGACAGATTCCAACTCCAGCTTCTGGCACAATGCAGAATTTGATCAGCTTCTGGAAGATGGAATCGCAACTACAGATCCGGCCGAGCGTCAGGAGATTTACGCAAAGGCAGAACACATCATGACAAGAGAGGACTGGGCAACCACACCTCTGTACAATGAAACAAAGTTCTATCTTTTAAATCCGAAGATCACTGGCTTTAAGATGAATGCTACCTTCCGTATGTTCTGGAAGAATGCGGATATTCAGCAGTAATCCATGTGAAACAGGGGGGCAAAAGGAGCGCGTAATATGCTCCCGCCCCCTATTTTTTATATCAGGAGGAAATTATGCTTTCGTATACGGCAAAACGTCTGGCCCAGACCATTTTCGTACTTCTGGGTATCAGTCTTATTACCTTTATCCTGCTGCAGGTTGTTCCGGGAGATCCGGTTGCCATGATGCTGGAGAAACGTGCGGATCCCGAGACTATCGCCAAGGTTCGCCACGAACTGGGACTGGATCTTCCTTACCATGTCCAGTACCTTAATTTCTTAAAGGGAGCGGTCCGCTTTGATTTCGGAACTTCCTATTTTACAAAAGAAGTCGTTTCAGACGCTTTATTTCGCTGCTTTAAAGTGACAGTGAAGCTGGCCTGCATGTCTTTTGCATTTGCAGCAGTGATCGGTATTCCCTGCGGAATTTTCTCCGCAGTACAGAGAGGAAAGGGCATTGATACGGCAGTGATGATCCTCTCCATCGTAGGAGTTTCTGCTCCGGCCTTCTGGGTAGCGATCATTCTTCAGATCGTGTTTGGCTTAAAGTTGAACATCCTTCCTATTTCCGGCTTTGATTCTGCTGCTTCCTATATCCTTCCCAGCGTGGCTTTAGGCGCCAGATATGCGGGAAGTATGGCCAGGATCACAAGAACCAGTATGCTGGAGGTATTAAATCAGGATTACATCCGTACCGCCAGGGCAAAGGGCGCAAAGCGTTGGTCTGTTATCCTCAAGCATGCATTAAAGAATGCAATGATCCCCATTGTTACCCTGGTGGGAACGGATTTCGGCTATATGCTGACAGGATCCATGCTGATTGAAAAGGTATTCTCAATTCCGGGTATCGGAAAGCTGGCAGTTGACGCTATGTCAAACCGCGATCTTCCTCTTCTTGAGGGAACGGTTATGTATATTGCGTTCGTATTCGTAATCGTGAATCTGCTGGTAGATATTTCCTATGCATTCCTGGATCCAAGAATTCGATATGGGAAAGGAGCAGCGTAAGTAAGCGATGATACGTTTTTTTAATAAACAGAAACAGTTTGAACAGGATGTGATGGAGCAGGGGATGCAGTATTCCTCCGGTTTTTACGGAGACAGCCTCCGCCGCTTAAAGAAGAATAAAATGGCTATGTTCTGTGCAGGAATACTGGTGCTTTTAGTGCTGGTTGCTATTTTTGCACCTGTCATTGCTCCCTATGACCCAACCTATCAGGACTATTCTGCCGTACTGGCAGAGCCCAGCATGGCTCATCCCTTTGGAACCGACGAATACGGCCGTGATATTCTTTCCAGAATTATTTACGGTTCCCGTGTTTCATTAAGTATCGGTATCGTAGCTCAGGTGGTTGCTTCTCTTGTAGGCGTTACCCTGGGCGCTGTTGCAGGCTACTACGGCGGCCGTATCGACAGTGTGATCTCCCGTATTATGGAAATTTTCCAGGCATTCCCGGATCTGATCTTTGCCATGGCGATCATGACCTTCCTGGGAAAAGGTGTTTTAAACCTGTTTATCGCCCTAGGACTTTTAACCTGGGTTCGTACTGCCCGCATGATCCGCGGTTCTGTGATGCAGTTAAAGGAAAAGGAGTACATAGAGGCCAGCCGCGCCTGCGGAGCATCTACCTTCTGGATCATCACCAAGGGACTGGTTCCCAACTGCCTCTCTACCATCATTGTTTTAGTTACCCTGGGTATCCCCAATGCGATCATGTATGAGGCATCCTTAAGTTTCCTTGGTATTGGTATCCAGCCACCTACACCTTCATGGGGAAATATGATTTCTGCAGCTCAGACCTTTATCAGCTACCGTCCGGTCTACAGCATTGTGCCCGGTGTGGCAATCATGATCACGGTAATCGCATTTAACATTTTCGGTGATGGCTTAAGAGATGCATTAGATCCCAAGCTGAAAAACTGATGAAGGAGGACCCAATGGCAGATAAAATACTGGAAATTAAAAATTTAAAGACATATTTTCGTACTGACGCCGGACTGGTAAAGGCGGTCAATGACGTAACCTTTTCCGTTGAGAGGGGAAAAACCCTGGGGATCGTAGGAGAATCCGGCTGCGGTAAAAGTATCACTTCTCTTTCCATTATGGGACTGGTGGAAACGCCTCCCGGAATCCATGCAGGAGGAGAGATCCTGTTTGAGGGAGAGGATCTGTTAAAGAAGAATGAGGATCAGATGCGTCAGATCCGAGGCAATAAGGTGGCTATGATCTTCCAGGAACCCATGACCTCCTTAAACCCTGTATTCACCATCGGCCAGCAGTTGATGGAGGCCATTCTGCTCCATGAAAATGTTACAAAGCAGCAGGCAAGAGAAAAGGGGATCGAGATGCTTAAAAAGGTTAAGATCCCTCTGGCAGAGAAGCGCTTTGACGAGTATCCCCATCAGCTTTCCGGCGGTATGCGCCAGAGAGTGATGATCGCCATGGCTTTATGCTGCAATCCCCAGCTTCTGATCTGCGACGAGCCTACTACGGCTCTGGATGTTACCATCCAGGCTCAGATCCTGGATCTGATCAATGAGCTGAAGGAAGAGACAGGCACCTCTGTTATGATGATTACCCACGATCTGGGCGTAATTGCCGAGGTTGCGGATGATGTAATGGTAATGTATGCAGGAAAGGTAGTAGAGCATGCTACCTGCGATCAGATCTTTGATGAACCTCTGCATCCCTACACCGCAGGCCTTATGAACTGTATCCCCAGACTGGACGGCGATGACACAAAGGAATTAAGTGTGATCGAGGGCATGGTGCCAAGCTTTGACGATATGCCTGAGGGCTGTGCCTTCTGTCCAAGATGTCCTTATGCAAAGGAAATCTGCCGAAAGCAGATGCCGGAGTTAGAGGAAGTAAATGGACGCAGGGTGCGTTGCTTTAAATATATGAAAGGATGGGAGGAAAGCGCCAAATGAGCGAACATATAAATGAAACGCCCCTTTTGGAGGTAAAGCATTTAAGAAAGCTTTTCCCGGTGAAACAGACATTCCGGTCCGGAGAAAAGACATTTATCAAGGCTGTGGATGATGTTTCCTTTACCTTAAACCCAAAAGAAACCCTTGGTGTGGTAGGAGAGTCCGGATGTGGAAAATCTACCATGGGACGTTCCGTACTGCGTCTGATCGAGCCTACAGATGGTGAGATCATCTATAAGGGGCAAGATTTTAAAAAGGCGTCCGGTCAGGAGCTCCGGAAAATGCGTGCAGAAATGCAGATTATTTTCCAGGATCCATACGCATCCTTAAATCCCCGTATGACCATCGGTGAAATTATCGAGGAGCCCTTAAAGATCCAGAAGCGTTTCGCTTCAAAGGAAGAGATGAGAGCCCATGTTTTAGAGGTGATGGAGGTCGTAGGTTTAAACCCGAAATATTACAACCGTTATCCTCATGAGTTCTCCGGCGGCCAGCGCCAGAGAATCGGTATCGCAAGAGCCATTGTACTAGGGCCGTCCTTAGTTGTCTGTGACGAGCCGGTTTCCGCTCTGGACGTATCCATTCAGTCACAGGTATTAAATCTTCTGCGCCATCTGCAGGAGTCCATGGGAATGGCATATATTTTTATTTCCCATAACTTAAGCGTTATCCGCCACATTTCCGACCGTGTGATGGTAATGTATCTGGGCCATGTGGTGGAGCTGGCTGATAAACACCAGTTATATGACAATCCCTCCCATCCATATACCCAGGCTCTGCTGTCAGCAATTCCTATGCCGGAGCGCCACAGCACCAGAAAGAAGATCCTGCTTCAGGGCGATCTTCCAAGTCCCGCAGATCCGCCTTCCGGCTGTGTGTTCCATACAAGATGCTTTATGGCTCAGGAAATCTGCTCTGTGCAGAAGCCGGAGCTTAAAGATATCGGCGGCGGCCATATGTGCGCCTGTCATTTCTGCGGGGGATGCCAGAAATAAAATGGATTTAAGCTGTAAATGATGTAAATTACCGGCCCGAAGCAGGAAGCACGGGCCGGATCAAAGAAGGAGGCAACAGTTATGAAGATTACGGACATGAAGGTTCACATGATGCAGGTTCCCCTGGTTCGTCCCTTCCGCATTTCTCTGGGTGTAATTACCCATGCGGTGAGCTGCCTGGTGGAGATTGAGACCGACGCAGGGATCACCGGATACGGCGAAGGTTCTCCAGGCCCTCTGATCACAGGCGAAAACCTGCCGGGGACGGTAGAGACCCTGCGGGTGTTCCGTGAAAAGCTCATCGGAATGGATCCAAGAGATATTGAGGGAATCAATGCTGTGATGAACCGTGCGGTTGCTTATGCGGGAACTGCAAAGGCGGCAGTGGATATTGCCTGCCACGATATTCTGGGAAAAGCAGCTGGTCTTCCTCTTTACAAGCTTCTTGGAGGACTTTCCAATACCATTGAAACGGATATGACCGTGGGAATTGATACTCCGGAGCTTATGGCTGCTGCCGCAAAGGAGCATGTGGCTGCAGGCTTCCGTGTGATAAAGACCAAGGTTGGAACGAATATCGCAGACGATATTGCCAGAGTAAAGGCCATCCGTGAGGCAGTAGGCGATGATGTGAAAATCCGTCTGGATGCAAACCAGGGATGGCATGCACGTGAGGCTGTAGAGCTTTTAAAACGCCTTAACGAATACGATATTGAGCTGGTAGAGCAGCCGGTACGCCGCTTTGATTTTGAAGGCTTAAAGTATGTAACTGCCAACAGCCCTGTGCCTGTTATGGCAGATGAGAGCTGCTGGGACTCTAAGGACGCCCTCCGTCTTGTCTCTGAGAGAGCAGTGGATTTCATCAATATCAAGCTGATGAAGTGCGGCGGCCTGTGGGAAGCAAAGAAGATCGTAAATATTGCTGAAGCAGCAGGCGTAGAAATCATGCTTGGCTGTATGGCAGAGGAGAGCGGAATCGCCATCAATGCAGCAGCGGCACTGGGCGCAGCTCTCGGCAACATCACAAGAGCAGACCTGGATGCAAGTTTCTCTTTAAAGGCGCTTCCTTATGAGGGTGGATTTACCATTGAAAATACAAAAGATCTGGTTCTGTCCGAGAATCCAGGACTGGGACTTGTCCGCTTAAAGGAGGAAATGTTCCAATGAGCAGGGCAGTGACAGAGGAAGAAATGACACAGGGGATCAGCCGTCTGGAAGCCCATACCGCCCAGATCATGGAGGAGGCAAAGGCCAGAGGCATTGCCGTAGGCGTGGTAGACCGGACGGGAAGGATCCTTTATGAGAAATACTTTGGTTACCGGGATGAGGAAAAGAAGCTTCCCATTAACCGGGATACTATTTTCGGAATGGCATCTGTGACAAAGTCTTTTACTGCTCTTTCCATCATGCAGATGCAAAAAGACGGGATTCTGTCCGTGGATGACGCAGTATCCGCTTATATTCCAGAATTTACCAATAAAAACCAGAAGGAGCCGGTGCGATTAAGCCATCTGATGAGCCACAGTGGCGGCTACTTCCCCCTTCCAAGAATCGTTGTGGATAAAACTGCTCAGGAAATGGGGATAAAAGACAGTCTGGAAGAGGAACTGGTGGACAGAGAAGACTTTGCGGAGGAAGGAATCCGCAGGGTGGCAGGCCGTCTGGACAGCCAGACCCATTTTACCGGCCGTCCCGGACAGCGCATGAGCTACTGCAACGATGGCTTCGGCCTTCTGTCCGATATTGTACGCCGCCATTCCGGATACGGTTCCTTCAGCGCATATCTGAAGGAGCGTATCTTTAAGCCCCTTGGCATGGAGCGGAGCAATATCAGCTTTCTGCGCAATTCTCTGGATGAAAATGCGGCCACGCTTTACACTCTGGAGGATGGAACATGGCGGGCAGACCATGATTATGAAAACGATGCCTTTGTGCTCCACGGAGGCGGCGCCTTAAAGTCCACTCTGGGCGATATGCTTAAGTATGTTTCCATGTACTTAAACGAGGGAAAGAGCCAGGACGGAACCCAGGTCATTGACCGTGATTCCATTGAGGAAATGTGCCGTCCCAGACAGATCGTAAAACCGGGCGTTTACTACGGATACGGCTTGGAAATGAGCCAGATGGAGGACATGGTTTTAGTAGAGCACGGCGGAAGCCTTCCGGGCGTATCCTCAAACCTGTGCTTCTGTCCCCAGAAGGGCATCGGAGTGATCGTACTGTGCAATACTATGGATGTGCCGGTGTACTCCATCGGAACTATGGCTCTCCGCCTGTACTGCGGCCTGCCTTTAGAGGCAGAGCGGATAGAGCATATGCCACGGTCCTGGAGTGAAGATGAGAAACGTGAGCTTGCAGGCGATTACATTTCCGGAGAAGGCGACCGTTTCAGCATCAAAGAGCTGGAAAACGGTGAGCTCTCCATGGAAGTAAACGGCACGCCCATTGAGATGAAGTCCGTTTATCCATGGCAGGGAATGGTAAGAAAGAAATACAGCGACGTATATCTGACTGCGTTCAGAGATGAAAACGGAACGGTATTTGCCGCCAGATACGGAAGCCGTATCTTCCCCAAGGCCTGACATTTACAGGCTGAACGAAGGACGTAAACTTAGAAAGCATATTCAACTGAAAAAGATAAAAGACAGAAAAAGGAGCTTCTGTTCCCGGCCTGAGGGCTAGAATGGGGGCTCTTTTTGTATGCTGTTCCCAAGGCCCTGGCCCCGTTGTCAGGGCTTCTTGACAATGGTTTCTGCTATTGTATAATGGGAACAGGCTGTAAAGGGGCAGCTGTAGATTTTTAATGCGGAGAATACATATGAAATACCAGATCACAGACGGAACGGTTTCTCTGGGCGGAGAAACCGTGCTTTCCCATATTGATTTTGAGATACAGGGAGCCCAGAAAATTGCGGTCGTAGGACGGAACGGAGCCGGAAAAACCACCCTTCTGCGCCTGATTGCAGGAGAGCTGGAACTGGAGCGGGATGACAGACGGCAGGGATCGGGAATCTGCTGTTCCAGAAAACTGACGATCGGGATGCTGGGACAGCAGGCGCTGCTCCATGA
>ENA-OYVP01000434-OYVP01000434.1-human-gut-metagenome-genome-assembly--contig:-NODE-434-length-27015-cov-21.164503_pt1 | contig 27015 bp, 31 predicted proteins | sample MGYA00244160_ERZ653377 | MGnify/ENA primary metagenome ERZ653377 (study PRJEB26926, sample SAMN06165160) | human gut metagenome | biome: ENVO:00009003; feature: ENVO:2100002; material: ENVO:00002003...
GATTTTAAAATATATCCTAAAAAAATAATATTTTTTATAGGCAGTCTAATTGTACTTCTTTTTATTTTTTATTGCTTTCTTAGTCAACGGCGATATAGATTATTAGAACAAAAATTGGTTTATGGTGTTAGAAAAAAAACATACTATATAAAGATATTAATACGCTGATTTTTACACTTTCAACTACACCAAGAGGAATCTATAATATTGGTTTAACTGAACCATATTTTTATACAAAGAAAAAAGGAAGAAAGGAATATATAAGCAATATAACAGTTTATATAAACGAAGTGAAGAATATAAAAGAACAATATGATAAGAAAATAACAAATGGAAATTTGAAGAGCACTCCTTCTTATAGTTTTAATTGTCATGACAAATTGAGTATTTATCACTTAATTAAGGAATCAAATTCCGATGTATATGTAACTAGAAGTTTTCTAGTCTATAATAATTGGACCATTAATGAATTTTCTAGGATATACAATATTCCTATCGAAAAAATACAACTTATAAATGATATGTGTAAACAGTAAAATTTTCCGATATAATATAAAAAAAGTAATAAACAATGTAACAGGAGGTAGTATGTTTTTAAAAAAACAGAAGAAAAAACAACAAGAGGTTACGATTGAGGAGAATACACAGATATTCATCGAAGATTTTAAAAAATTGGTAGATGAAGGTAAAAAGGAATCTGTGCGTTCGGTAATTAAATTTATGGCAAATTCTATACAAAGTGAATTACTTACGAAATGTATGTATAATGATAGGAATTATCCGGAAATAGATTATGTGAGAGCTATTTTGAATAGTTTTTTACTGGATTTGTCGTTTGATTTTTGGCAAAAATGTAACATACGTTTAAAGGTTCAAAATACTCCCATTATATCATGTGTTTGGAATCATTCTCGTATGATTGACGGATTGATAGGACTGGGAGAGATAAATAAGAATCCCTTTGATGGGATTTCGTTTGCATATAATATTCAGGCAGTCTTAATAGAACCATTAGGTCTGGTAGTCGTTGATAATGGAAATCATTCTGTGAATGCGGCTATTGTCTATGATGAAGGAGAAATAATTGTAAATACGGTTATTGATATATCTGAAGTTCTTGAAAGATATAGATTTGATGGAAAAAAATATGTGAGTGTAGAAACGAATAAAATAGTAAATATTGAGAATTTAAAAAATAATTCAGAACCATTCACATATACGTTTGGACTTTTGTTTGAAATGGCAAGAGTTTTGAAAAATGCAAAAGATGAAAACGGATATGTGTACTATGATGTTAATTAGATGGGAAGGTGATAGTGATGGAGAATACAGAGAACTGGGTAGAAAAATATAAAGAAAGAATGGATAAGAATAAACCTTCTGAAAAATTAGTGGAACAGACTTTAGAACTGATGAAACATCAGATTGAGTTACAGAGAAAAGATAAGAAAAAATGTTAAAAAATAAAATAAAATTTATAGCATTGACTCTTGTGTTTGCTTTTCTGCTGTCGGGCTGCTCTACAAAGAAGACTGGACAAGAATGGAATAGTTACAATGAAAATAGCGAATGGTCCTATTTTATGCCTATGGATGTAGATAGAGATGTGGTTCCCTTTATATTTCCAGGAAAGTATGTTGTAGATATTGAAATCGAAACTCAAAATGAATTCAAAACCTACATTGAACGATATACAGAATTAGAAACCTGTAAACTTTTGTTTTATGATATAGATAGAGGAACTGTTCAAAAGAAAATGGACTGTAAAAGAATTTTGGAAGAGTATCTTCAGGATTATCAGATTGCAGAGGAACAGATAATACCATGTTTATATCAGCAAAAAAATTGTGTCTGCGTTGTTTTAGAAAAAATCGGATATCGGAAAAGTTCTGGAGAGCCTTTGCCAAAAATCGGAATTATAATTAATGTGGATACTGAAAAAATTATAGGTGAAGTTTCAGAAACGGATTTTGAAAAAAATCATTTATTATATAAAAATGAAGAAACAGAATCCATTTCAGAAGAATTTCTGGCAGCAAATAATCTTCCTTCTATGAAGGTTGTATATTATCACGATTTCAATATTTACGCAATGCAAATGCACTTGGCGGATATTTCTTCTGATGCAGAAATTTTTAAAATTTTTCCAGAATTGAAGGAGGTTTCTGCTGAAAAGAATAAAACTATTTGTTTTTATGCAGAAGAGTCTAAAATAGAAAAGATAATGAAGCAATTTCTTCCAAAGGAACAAGAAATAACATGGCCAAAAGCAAACACGAATGAAATGAAAGTGATACCAAGAGTATAAAGTCTATTGAGTAATAAAAAAGGCGTGTGTTATTGAATACTTTTGGAGACGTTACAAGATATTATGTCTTTTGAAAACAGCATATAAATGTAGAGTTATAGGATTGCTGGGATTTAAGTAAATAGGAACGTGTGGGCGGCAGTATATTAGTTTTGATATGCTGCTGCCTTTTGGGTTGGAGGTTCGTAGGTGAAAAAAGAATACAAAAGAGCCAGAAGATATGAAAACTACACACAAATTACAAAGTAAGCTGATAAAATAGAATTATTTAGGAGATGATATTATGAAGAAAATTTTGATTGTAGAAGATGATTTGGATATACAAGAAATGATACAATTTTTTTTAGAAGATCAAAACTATCAAGTATGTGTTGCAGAAGATGGTGTAGAAGGGGTGGCAGTTTTTAACAAAGAACATCCGGATATGGTACTTTTGGATATTATGTTACCTAAGATGGATGGATATGCTGTATGTGAAATTATCCGGCAAAACTCAAACGTCCCAATTATTATGATCAGTGCATTAAGTAGCGAAGCAGATCAAATTAAAGGATTTGAATTGCAAATAGATGATTATATCCCGAAACCGATTTCTTTACCACTTATGATAAAAAAAATAGAAGCGATATTTAGAAGATATGATAAAAAAGATGAAACAGAAAATAATGAGATGTGGTATCGTGAAATCTGCCTTATCATTGGTAATTATCGGGTAATTATAAAGGGAGAAAGCATTGATCTGACACAAAAGGAATATGAGATATTAAAAGAACTAATGGAACATCCGGGAGCAGTAATTTCAAGAGAGAGCTTTCTAAATCGGTTATGGAAATATGAATTTTATGGTGATGAACGTGCGGTAGATAATCATATTAAAAATTTAAGAAAGAAATTAGGCGCTTTTGGAAATTATATAGAAACAGTAAGAGGAGTGGGATATCGTCTTGAGAAAGTACATTAAAGAACACTTAACGATCAAAGTGTTTTTAGTAACAATCATGCTATTATTGACATTAAGTGCAGCAATTTATGGAATGATTACTTTTGGTATGTCTAATTTTTATTTGACGGAATTAAATAAAAGCCTTGAGAAAGAATTAGATACCACAATTGAACAAATAAGTAATATGACAAATGAGGAAACTCAGAAGACCTTGGAACGATTTGCGATAGAGTATGGAATATCTATCATTGTGAAAAATCAAGAAGGAGAGGAAATAGGAAATTATGGGGAAATATCTTATTTTTTAGCTCCAGATGCGAATAGTTCCAAGGCACAAAATAGTAAAGGAATTACCAAAAATTATATTGTAAAGTCTAATGAAGGTACAGTTTATAAACTTCAAATATTTGGAACAAAGGAGTCGGTTAATATAGGACTCAAAGTTCTAAATAGAATTTTACCGTCTTTGGGAGTTATTACGGTGATAGTCTCTATTTTAATTGCCTTATTTTTTGCCCGTTATATTACAAGACCAATTCTAAAGGTAAATGAGGCATCAAAAAGAATGGTAAAATTAGATTTCCGTAAACCATATCCTGAAAAAAGAAGCGATGAGATAGGCATTTTAGGGGAAAACTTAAATCAATTGGCAGAGCACTTAGAAGATACATTGCAAGAATTGAAAGAGAAAAATCAAATATTACAAGATGAAATACAAAGAGAACAAGAAATGGAACGGAAACAACTCTCTTTTTTTGCGGCAGTTTCACACGAACTAAAAACCCCCGTTACCATATTGAAAGGTCAAATTCAGGGAATGATTTCAGGAATTGGTGGATATAAGGATCGGGATAAATATTTGAAAAGATCATACGAGGTAGTTTTTTCAATGGAAGGATTAATTCAGGAGATATTAGATGTTTCCAGAATGAAATCTGCAGGTTTCTTACTCAATTTTTCGACTATATCTTTAGACAGTATCGTAAAAGGAATTATACAAGAATGGGAAGATATTGCGACAGATAGAGGTGTGACCTTGCATACAGAAATAGAAGAGAAAACAGAAATTTGTGCGGACAGAGTACTGTTTCAGAAAGTAATTGGTAATTTAATTAGCAATGCCGTAAAGTATACGCCGGATAATGGAAATATTTGGTGTAAGGTGTATAAAAATGAAGAAGGTGTAATATTTTCAGTTGAGAATAATGCTGAACATATTTCAGAACAGGAAATTCCAAAACTATTTGATGCATTTTATAGACGAGAAAAATCTAGAAATAGAAAGGCAGGAGGAAGTGGTTTAGGTCTTTATATTGTAAAAATGATTGTAGAATTACATCATTATGAGTGTGAATTTAAAAATACTAATCAAGGGATAGAAGTGAAAATAGTATGTAAAGAATAGAGAAACATCCGTTTGTGATTACAGGCGGATGTTTTTTGGCTCTAAAATAAATGCAGTTGGTACAATCTACACAAAAAACATACAAGAACAACAAGAAAATCATAAAAAACTGCTTTAAACTATATATTACAAAGTTAATAAAAACCACATGAAATTGATAGGAAATATTAGAAGTAAGAATATTTTTGAGAGGAGAAAAAAATGAAAGAACACCTGAAAAAGATCAAAGAGACCATTGATGTAGAGCATGGATACAGCCTGGGAACTGTTTTCACTACCAGAAATAAACAGTATATGTATGATACAGGAACCGGAAAAGTGTTTGAGTGCGGGGCAAATGAATACCGAATCTTAAAAAGCCTGTTTGAACAGACAAAACTTCCGGATGAGGTGGAGGGGGCTTCAGAAGAAGAACTGGAGGCTGCATACAGAAACATCTGGGAGATAGTAGAAGCAGAGCATATCCTGCAGGTTTCACCGGATTTAAAGTTTGTAAGGGAAACAGATGAAACATTAAGGGACTTGCTCCGGTACGATCTGCAGCAGGTCATCCTGGAACTGACAGAACAGTGCAACATGAGATGCCGCTACTGTATCTATAACGAACATAATGAAGGGTACCGGAATTTCTCGCCAAAAGCCATGACCTGGGATGTGGCAAAACGTGCTGTGGAGTATGCAAGGGATAACAGTGGAGATAAAGTGGCGATATCCTTTTATGGTGGAGAGCCACTGGTGCAGTTTGAACTGATGAAAAAGACAATAGATTACAGCCGGCAGATTATAAAAGGAAAAGAACTGACCTTTTCTTTCTCTACCAACCTGACACTGGTAACACCGGAAATCGCTGCATATGTGGCAGGAGTGGAAGGAATGAGTGTCCTGGCAAGTATAGACGGACCAGAAGGAATCCATGATGCTTACAGAGTGATGAGCGGAGGAAAAGGAAGTTTTGAGAAAGCAATACAGGGATTAAAATATCTGGTAGAAGCCTTTGGAGAGAGGGCAAAGGAAAGTATTGTGATCAATACAGTGGTCTGTCCGCCGTTCAGTGCAAAGAAACTGGATGCAATCAAGGAGTTTTTTGAAGGACTGAGCTGGCTGCCAAAAGAAATGGTAAAGAAATGTGATTACGTAGAATACGGAAGCGTAAGAGAAGAAGATATTTCCATGAAGTATGCTGGAGATGGGGAGTTTATCGGAGAGGAACTGGACGGTTTCACGTTAGATGCCATCGAAGGCTGGGCACTGGCAAGGGATTTAGAAGAAGAGGATCCAAAAAGTTATGTGGCAGGGATTGTAGCGGATAAACTGGTGCGGATACATAACCGAAGACAGACACAGGAACCATGCAAAGACCTCAGAAGAAACGGCTGCTGCATTCCGGGGAACCGGAGGGTCTATGTAAAGACAGATGGGAAATTCCTTTTGTGTGAAAAGACCGGAGATGCACCTGATATAGGAAACGTGTTTGAAGGGGCAGATCTAGAAAAAATAAAGAAATATTATATGGATGAATACGATGAAAAATCCATCGCAAGATGCAATGAGTGCTGGGCAAGAAACCTGTGTGGACTTTGTTATGCAGCCTGCTATGAAACAGAAGGAATTGATATGGAAAGAAAAGAGAAGGTCTGCGGAGCCCATAGGTATGCCACAAAAGGAGAATTGATCTCGTATTACAGCATTCTGGAAGAGAAACCGGAAGTAATCGAAGAGATAGATGCGGTACCGTATTATTAAGGAAAGGTTTTAGATTATCAAAGATAATTTAAAATAGAAAACAGACAGAAAGGAGGCGTTGGGCATGAGAAAAATCGTAGCAGGAAAGTTACAGACAGGAGCAAACTTTGAAGGCAGCAAATGGGGATGTGTTTGTAGTGGAAGCACAGCAGTAGCAAACTCTCATAATGCAGGACCGGCGTATTGCGTAGGATACTGTGGAAACAACGGAGTAGTGACTAGAAATGCTAATGCAAATGTCGCAAAAACGGCATAAGATGTAAAAGACGTCTTATAGGAAGGGGAGATTTGTAATAGAATCTCCCTTTTTCTTTTTGGAGATAGGAAAGAATTTACTATGCAAGAATGCTTTGCTTGTTTCACGGATATGAAATATAAGAATGTTATTAGTAACACTAAATAAGGTGATTTTATAAAGCTGAAGGGAGGTTAAATAAGAATGGTACGAAAGAGCAGAAAAAATAGAAAAATACGAGTAATAAAAAGGATAGCTTTTTGGGGAATTATTGTTTTTATAAGTTGTACGGGGATGTATTTCTATAGAAAATACAAGGATATACAATTACAAAATATTGTGAGTCACACTACGGAAAATGAGAGCATAGAGGGAAGATTGCAAAAAATGTCAAATTATGATTTTCGTATCAAAGATATCGTAGAAAATAAAAGTCAGTACCCAGAAGAACTTTTGGAACTGCTCACCACAAATATAGAAACTATAGATTTTGTATTGAATTATCCTGAAAAGAAAAATAATTCACCAGCGGAAACAGTAGGGGAAACAAGGAGTGGAGAAATTCCATTACTATTACAATGGGATGAAAGATGGGGCTATCAAAATTATGGAGATAGCATGTTAGCAGTAAATGGGTGTGGTCCAACAGCACTTTCCATGGTTATAGTGGGACTTACAGAGAATAAGCAGGCAACACCTTACCAAGTAGCGCAGTATGCAGAAAAAAATGGATATTATGTAGAGGGGGTAGGAAGTAGTTGGAACATGATGACAGATGTAGGAAGTTATTTTGGGATACAAGGAAGTGAGATTCCATTAGGCAAAGATAGTATTCAGACGGAATTAGAATTAGGCCATCCGATCATTTGTGCCATGCGTCCAGGAGATTTTACAACAACCGGACATTTTATTGTTTTGACAGGAATGAAAGATGGAAAGATTTGTGTCCATGATCCCAATAGTAAAAAAAGAAGCGAAGAATTATGGAACTATGAAACTTTAGAAAGTCAAATCAATAATTTGTGGAGCTTTACAACGCTTTTTTAAATTCTACACATAAATTACACATAAAAAACGTGATAAACATAAAAGAGATTTTTATAATAAAAGTATCAAAATATTGGAGGATATAATTTATGAAGAAAAAAATTGCAACGGTAATATTAACAGTTTGTTTATTTGGAACTTTAATAGGATGTGGAAATGATAGCATGAATAAACCAGAAGTTCCTTCGACAGAAAATTCAACAGATAGTATGAACCAAACTGAAAATAACGCAGATAACAGCGAAGGAACAAGTGCTTTAAAAAATGCTAATTTGGTTGGAACAGTAATTGATTTTACAGAAACAGGCTGCACACTCGGAAAAGGAAGTGCTACAGAAGATACTATGACTGCACCAGCAGGTGGAGAGAACACAGAAGGTGTAGAAAAAATTTCTGTACAGTATGCTGATAATACACAATTTCAAATTTCAAATTCCACAATTACGAATGTAACTTTGGAGGCGGGAACAAAAGACGATGTAAAAAAATCATCAGCAGTCTTTCTGTATGGGGAATATCAGGAAGACGGAACCTTCTTGGCCACTCGTGTAATTATAGATCATTTTCAAAAATAGTAGGAGGAAATAAATTGGGAAGTGCGAAAAGAGCAGTTCGGTATTTGATAAGAAAAAAATCAAAAACAGTAATTTTGTTTTTGGTACTCTTGATTTCAGAAGCGATGATTTTAAGTACAGGGATTATTTTAAAAGCTTCAAATGAGGCAAAAAGCGAACTGCAGAAAAAAACAAAGACAAAAATATTGGCGGGAATTATGGAAAATAACAATCCGATCACAACGGAAGACATAAATAGAATACAGGACTTGAAGGGCATAGATAGGATTAATAAAAATACCACATTGCCTGTATATCCGTCAAATTTTCAAACGGTAACAGAAAACCAAAATACAAATACAGAAAATCTTCAGGTTCGATTGGTCGGTTATGATGATTTAAAATTAGACGGTGCTTTTGCAGATTCTGAAGTTCGGATTGTAAAAGGAAAGTATCCAAAAGAAAAAAATGAAGTCCTCGTAAATCAAATATTAGCAGAGACTAATAAGTTAGAGATTGGAGATGTACTCACTTTAGAGACAGATGATGGGAAGAAACTGGAAGGAGTTATCTCAGGGTATTATTTGTCAGGTTCGGAAAGAAAACAGTCGAAGGAAATGGCATCTGTTTATCGGATTGAAAATACTATCTATGCAAAAACAGAATCCATAATAACATTGCAGGATGCAAGCGGATATGAAAGTGTTTCTGTATATTTAAAAAATCCAGAAAATCTAGAAAAGATAGAAAGGGAAATGAAAAATATTTTAGGAGATAAAGTTGAACTAACAAAATCAGATATGCTATTTCGACAAATGAAACAACCACTCGAACAGGTTATGCAAGTTGTAAAATTAATGTTATATCTGACATTAGGAACATCTGCAATTGTTATAACACTCCTTTTATGCATGTGGATGAGAGTAAGAAAAAAGGAAATAGCAGTTTACATTAGTTTGGGAAAAACGAAATGTTCAATACTGTCGCAGCTATTATTGGAGAGTTTTTTGGTATTTGCAGCTTCTTCAGTATGTTCTATTGCTATAGGAAATATTTTAGCAGAAAAATTGAAAGATCTATTATTTGCAGGAAAAAATATTTCTACATTGGCAGTAAAAATTAGCCCACAGTTATCAGATGTAGGAATACTTATTATGAGTGGTGCTATGATACTTTTTATTGGAATTGGGATATCAGTGATCCCTGTTTTACGGACAAATCCTAAAGATACACTATCAGAGATGGAGGGATAGCATGAAAAGAAATAATAAGAATAGTGTTTCTCAAATAGAGAGCCAAAATTGTTTGGGAAATAAGATAGAAGTTGTTGTACCAATATTAGAATTATATGAATCTGTAGAAGATGATTTACGGAAAATTGGAATTCGAATCAGACTGGATTTGTATGATGGAATGGATAGTTGTATATATGCAAATAAAAATGCACTCAAATTATGTTTGACAAATACTTTGTATTATTTTGTTGAGAAATGTGTGGAACTTTCCATCCTAGAAATAAGCTTAAAATATTATGAGGGAAGAATATGGATAATTTTTAGAAGTGCAGAGAAGCTGAACAACTCCGAATGGAAAATGCCTAGTCGCAATTTAGAGATGGAAGTGATAAGGGGATATTTTAAGCAAAAAAACATTTTATTTCAAGAAGAAAATTTACCAGATAAAGTAGAAATTGGGTTTGAAACTGTTAATTGATTAGGAGGCGATACAGTGGTTTTAGAAGTAAAGAATGTAGTTTACCATTATAAAACAAATAAAAACAAAAATGTTTTGAACGGGATTAGTTATGAATTTGAAGAAGGCAAGGTATATGCTATTTTAGGAGCAAGTGGATCAGGAAAAACAACATTTTTGTCATTGCTTGCAGGTTTGGATGTTCCTGTATTTGGAAGTATTTTATATGAAGGAGAGGATATTTTAAAAGGTGGATTAAATCATCATCGAAAAGAACATGTTTCTTTGGTGTTCCAGAACTACAATTTGATTGATTATTTAACACCGCAGGAAAACGTTATGCTTGGAGGAAATGGAAATCCCGAAGAATTATTAGCTGCAGTTGGAATCCCGAAGGAAGATTGGAATCGAAGAGTCTTACAACTTTCCGGAGGACAACAGCAGAGAGTGGCTATTGCAAGAGCTTTAGCAAGTCCGGCTAAAGTATTACTGGCGGATGAACCAACCGGAAATCTCGATGAAGATATTGGCAGAGAAGTTACTGAAATTCTTCAGGAAACAGCACATAAATTAGGAAAATGTGTAATTGTAGTAACCCATAGTAGAAGTATGGCAGAAACAGCAGATGTTGTTATTAAAATAGAAAAAGGGAAAATACACGAAGAAAGTATAAAAGAAAAAGGAGAGGATTCATAAATGAATGTGTTACGACGTGGTGTTTATTCAGTATTTAGAAAACCCATAAAAAGCATTCTTCTCCTATTAGTCGTTGTGGTGATTAGCAGTTTTTTCATGGCAGGATTGGCAAGTCAGTCTGCGAGTGTCAACGTACAAGATTCTACGCGGCAAGCAGTAGGGGCTACCTTTAGGCTGGAGTTAAGTGAGGCGAACCGACATACTCGTCTTGAAGAAGCAACAGAAAAAATTGGAGAAGAAAATGAAGGGACTTACAGGGGAGTAACAACAAAAAAGTATGAAGATGGATCCTATGGGGTTTCGACGGATAATTCTTTTGAAACAGTTATCCCGGAAGATGCAGAAAAGATAGCAAAAGTAAAAGGAATTGAAGAATATAATCTGATTACAGTGGCAACTGTGGTAAATCCTGTAAACTTTAAAAGGATTGAAGACCCGGATATGGATCAGAGCCAGGACTTCGGAGGTGTCAATTTAAGAGGCAACCGAATTATGGAAATGGATATGGATGTTGCAGCAGGAAAGATTAAATTGGTAGATGGGCGTATGACAACCAAAGAAGACAAAGATGTTTGTGTGATTTCAAAAGAACTGGCGGAATTAAACGGGCTGCAAGTCGGTGACAGTCTACAGTTTAATCAGTGGGATGATAAGGAAAATTCGAAAGTTTATAGTGCTAAGATTGTAGGGATATATGAGGCGGTGCAGAAGCTGGAACCGGTTATGTCTGGAGATACTTACCGTTCAGAAAATACGATTTTTACCGATATGAATTTTCCAGAGAAACCATCTGGTGAAGAGGGAAATCCGCTGTTCCGATATGCGATTTTTAAAGTAGCCAATGTAGATCAATATGATGCAATAAAAAAGGAAATTGAAAAAGTAGATATTGACTGGAAGCGATACGATCTGATTGATAGTAATGGAAATATTCAGAGCATGGCTGAAAATTTTAATAATATGAAGCAGTTAAGTGAAATGCTGTTAATCGTAGTTTCCGCAGCAAGTTTTATCATATTCAGTCTGATCTTTTTATTCTGGATGAAGAACAGGACACAGGAAATCGGTATTTTTATGGCATTGGGAGAAAGTAAGAAGAAAATCTGGAGTCAATTTCTTTGGGAAGCCATGCTGATTGGAATTTTGGGATTGGTATTATCTTTTCTGATATCCCCCGCACTTTCTAAATTGACGGCATCTTATATGGCACAGCAATCTCAAAGCCAGGCAGACGAACAGAAAGAAGCAACACAAAATCAAGTGTTTGCAGATGGATATATTGCACCGGACTTGGAATTTCAGACGATAGAAATAGAAATTACATCAGATATGTTAGTAAAAGATACAATTGCAATTGGCGGTTTGCTATTTGTTTCAGTTTCGGTAGCAGGGACTATGATTATGAGGAAAAAGCCAAAGGAGATTTTATCTGAAATGAGCTGATGCATTGGGAGAAAATGTTAGGAGGAAGAAAAATGAATGAACACCTGAAAAAGATCAAAGAGACCATTGATGTAGAGCATGGATACAGCCTGGGAACTGTTTTCACTACCAGAAATAAACAGTATATGTATGATACAGGAACCGGAAAAGTGTTTGAGTGCGGGGCAAATGAATACCGAATCTTAAAAAGCCTGTTTGAACAGACAAAACTTCCGGATGAGGTGGAGGGGGCTTCAGAAGAAGAACTGGAGGCTGCATACAGAAACATCTGGGAGATAGTAGAAGCAGAGCATATCCTGCAGGTTTCACCGGATTTAAAGTTTGTAAGGGAAACAGATGAAACATTAAGGGACTTGCTCCGGTACGATCTGCAGCAGGTCATCCTGGAACTGACAGAACAGTGCAACATGAGATGCCGCTACTGTATCTATAACGAACATAATGAAGGGTACCGGAATTTCTCGCCAAAAGCCATGACCTGGGATGTGGCAAAACGTGCTGTGGAGTATGCAAGGGATAACAGTGGAGATAAAGTGGCGATATCCTTTTATGGTGGAGAGCCACTGGTGCAGTTTGAACTGATGAAAAAGACAATAGATTACAGCCGGCAGATTATAAAAGGAAAAGAACTGACCTTTTCTTTCTCTACCAACCTGACACTGGTAACACCGGAAATCGCTGCATATGTGGCAGGAGTGGAAGGAATGAGTGTCCTGGCAAGTATAGACGGACCAGAAGGAATCCATGATGCTTACAGAGTGATGAGCGGAGGAAAAGGAAGTTTTGAGAAAGCAATACAGGGATTAAAATATCTGGTAGAAGCCTTTGGAGAGAGGGCAAAGGAAAGTATTGTGATCAATACAGTGGTCTGTCCGCCGTTCAGTGCAAAGAAACTGGATGCAATCAAGGAGTTTTTTGAAGGACTGAGCTGGCTGCCAAAAGAAATGGTAAAGAAATGTGATTACGTAGAATACGGAAGCGTAAGAGAAGAAGATATTTCCATGAAGTATGCTGGAGATGGGGAGTTTATCGGAGAGGAACTGGACGGTTTCACGTTAGATGCCATCGAAGGCTGGGCACTGGCAAGGGATTTAGAAGAAGAGGATCCAAAAAGTTATGTGGCAGGGATTGTAGCGGATAAACTGGTGCGGATACATAACCGAAGACAGACACAGGAACCATGCAAAGACCTCAGAAGAAACGGCTGCTGCATTCCGGGGAACCGGAGGGTCTATGTAAAGACAGATGGGAAATTCCTTTTGTGTGAAAAGACCGGAGATGCACCTGATATAGGAAACGTGTTTGAAGGGGCAGATCTAGAAAAAATAAAGAAATATTATATGGATGAATACGATGAAAAATCCATCGCAAGATGCAATGAGTGCTGGGCAAGAAACCTGTGTGGACTTTGTTATGCAGCCTGCTATGAAACAGAAGGAATTGATATGGAAAGAAAAGAGAAGGTCTGCGGAGCCCATAGGTATGCCACAAAAGGAGAATTGATCTCGTATTACAGCATTCTGGAAGAGAAACCGGAAGTAATCGAAGAGATAGATGCGGTACCGTATTATTAAGGAAAGGTTTTAGATTATCAAAGATAATTTAAAATAGAAAACAGACAGAAAGGAGGCGTTGGGCATGAGAAAAATCGTAGCAGGAAAGTTACAGACAGGAGCAGACTTTGAAGGCAGCAAATGGGGATGTAAATGCAGTGGCGGTGCAGTAGTAGAAAACTCTCATAATGCAGGACCGGCGTATTGCGTGGGATACTGTGGAAACAACGGAACGGTAACAAGAAATGCTAATGCGAATCTTGCAAGAACAAAATAGTAGGAGGTATTGGACTATGAAATTAGTAGAAACAAAAACAACAAAAACAGGAACAAACTTTGAAGGGAATAGGGCTGGATGTATTTGTAATGGTACTGTAGCAGTAGCAAATTCTCATAATGCAGGACCAGCATATTGCGTGGGATATTGTGGCAACAGTGGAGTGGTGACAAGAAATGCCAATGCAAATCTTGCAAGAACTGCGTAAAAGATGTATTTTAAACAGAATGTGCCAGTCTGGAAAAGAAAAATAACTCTGTTCAATACCAAGCAAATTCTATAAAAATAGATATATGAACAGAGTTAAAAGGCTTAATATTATGTTATAAGAAAAGAAGGAGACTGTCAAGTAGGTACGGTCTCCTTTTATAAAAGTAAGTGGAGTGAAAGTTTATGAAAAGATTAAAGAGTTTAATCAAAAAAAGCAAAGAATTTTTTTTGATAATAAGCAGAGTAGTTCAGTTATTATGGAATAGCTCGAAGTCCAATTTTATTAAAACAATGATAGTGAGTATTGTTTCAGGTATTACGATTCCATTTACTTTGGTTATTTGGAAATATCTTATTGATGATATGAGTCGATCGATTATATCAGGAGACATTGCACCGGTCTTATTTTGGTTAATATTCTATTTTATATTCAATTACTTACAGAGTGTACTGATGAGAATAAAAGATTATCAACAGAATATTTTATCAAGTTACTTAAATCGTTATACAAGTGATTTGATTTTGAAAAAGGTAAAAGATACGGATTTAAAGTATTTTGACAGTTCAATGATTTATGACAAAATTAGGAAAGTCAATGAAGAATCGACAGGGAGATCAATCAGTTTATTGGCGACATTAACAAACTTCATTCAAAGTTTTAGCAGTTTGATTGGAACCATCACAGTGTTAGCAAGTCTTAATGTCGGAATTATGCTATTGTGTATTTTTATTTGCATACCAACGTTAATTGTTAGTATGAAGATGGCAGTTACACAATATGAAATTTATACTAAGCGATTTGAAGGATTACGCTTTATAGCATATTTGAAAGATATTGTAACTGATTATGAAAATATAAAGGAAATGAAAATTTATCATGTACATGATTTTTTTCGGGGGCACATACTGAAACAATATGATGGATATATTCAAGAAGATAAAAAAATCAGAAGTAGTTTCTGCAAAAAATTATCCTTGACAGATTTGGTAGAAGAGGCTGCAATCTTATTTTTTAAAATATATATTACTTTAAAGGTTATTTTAGAGAAAAGAACCCTTGGAGATTTTTCTCTTTATATAAATTCCATTGATAATTTTAGAGGTTCAGCTACGACAATATTAAATACAATAGTCACAATTTTTGAAGATGGTCTTTATATACAAAACCTATTTGAATTTTTAGATATGAAAACAACGGAAAGGATAGAGAACTCGTTATCGTTTAATAAAAATTTTCAAAAGATAGAATTTAAAAATGTATGGTTTCGATATCCTGAATCAGAAAAATATATATTAAAAGGTATTTCTTTCACAATAAATGCTAAACACTGTTATTCTATTGTGGGATTAAATGGATCTGGCAAGACCACTATAATTAAGTTGTTATTAAAGTTATATGTTCCAGATAAGGGGGAAATTTTAATTGATGGAGTTAATATATGTGATATTGATACAGAATCTTATCAAACAATGATAGGGGCAGTCTTTCAAGATTTTGTGAAATATCCATTGACAGTTAGAGAGAATATTGGTTGTGGAAATGTGGAAGAAATGAAAAATATTGATCAAATTTACTGTGCGGCAGAGAAAGCAGGGGCAGCAGAATTTATTTCTTCCTTGCCGGAAAAGTATGATACACAGTTACATAGAGAATGGAGTGGAGGGATCCAATTATCTCTGGGGCAATGGCAAAAAATTGCAATCAGTAGAATTTTTATGAAGGATTTTCCACTTGTAGTGTTAGATGAGCCAACAGCCTCATTAGATCCTAAGGCAGAATATGAGATTTATAAACAATTTAGGGATTTAATGGAAGGAAGGACAAGCATATTAATTGCACATAGATTTTCTACAGTAAAATTAGCAGATGAAATTTTAGTTTTACAGGATGGGAAAATTATAGAGAAAGGGAATCACAGAGATTTGATGAAATTAGACGGAGAATATGCAAAGCTTTATAGCATACAAGCAGAGGCTTATAGAGAGGAGTGACTGGGTTGGGAGAGAATAATTTTTTTTCAAAATGTGAAAATCAAATAACAAAATGTGTGTTTCCACTAGAAAACCTTCAAGGAATGAACTATATAGCGCTAACAATCAATGTAGGTTCTTCTTCAGAAGATATAGAAAATGCAGGAATTGCACACTTTTTGGAGCATGTACAAATGAATTTTTTTGATAAAAATGAGAAGAGGTATCTTTGTTCAGCCTATACGGATTTTTATTCAACAACCTATTATTTTGATGTAAAGGATACATCGTTAGAGTGTGTAATAGATATCATACAGAATATTTTAAAAGGTAAGTATTTAGAAATGAAAGATGTTGAGAAGGTAAGATCAGATATTCTTGAGGAATATAAAGCATATGAAGTGAAAAATAGAAACTCAGATTTTCGTATATTATTAAATGGAACTAATTATGAAAACCATTTATCCATAGGAACCCCAAAAACGATTCGTTCCATATCAAATGACGAAATCAGAACATTTTTCAAAAGATTTTATTTTCTAGAAAATGTATGTATTATTTGGATTACATCAACACAAACGTTGGAGAACATTGGAGACGGATGGATTGCAAATCTTAGTGGAGAGCATGGGAAGATTGAAGAAAAGATTTTGTCTTATGCGGAAACAGGTGGATTTGCCATCAAAAATCAACAGGGTAATGCATCATACTATTTATATAGGGAGAGAAAATCGGATGCTGAGTCAATAAATGAAGATTTACTTTATGTAATACAAGAATTTTTGAAAGAAAATGTAGGTAAGGTTGGTGTGGAAAAAATATTTTTATCTCCTAAGCAGGAATTTATTAAGGTAACGATAGAAGAGAGTTTAGAATGGAAAGACATTTGTAGAGAAATAGAAAATTTGCCAGTAACGGAGATAGAAAAGAGATATTTGAAGTTTTTAAGGGAAGAACCAATAGGTTATAATTGTAACTCTTTGAGAGAATATTTTATAAATGCTTTTACTTTTAAGGATATGCTTTCAAAAGAAGAAAGAAATGTTCAAAAAGACATTTATGACATTAAGAAATTGTTTGCCAAGGAGAATATAATAACAAATATGAGAAAATAGGTTTCTACACAAAAACTACACAGAAAAGACGAAAAAATCATACGAAGTGTGTATATACTATACATTGTGAAACGAAATAAGAATTTTAAATCTATTTTGAAGGATTTAAAACAAAAAGTTACAGAGGAAGGAGGGAAAAACATGAGATTAGTACAGTCTAAAAAGATCGCAGTAGGTTCCAATTTTGAAGGGAATAAAGCGGGTTGCATTTGTAGTGGATCTGTAGCAGTAGCAAATGCTCATGATGCAGGACCAGCATATTGTGTTGGTTATTGTGGCAATAATGGAACAGTAACCCGAAATGCAAACGCTAATCTGGCACGAACATCATAACAAGGAAAGGAAGATACAGCATGAAATTAGTAAAAACAAAAACAATGAAAACAGGATCGCATTTTGAGGGAAGTAAAGCAGGTTGTATTTGCAGTGGATCTGTAGCAGTGGCAAATGCTCATAATGCAGGACCAGCATATTGTGTTGGTTATTGTGGCAGTAATGGAACAGTAACCCGAAATGCGAATGCAAATCTTGCACGAACAGCATAGAGATGTATTTACATAGCAAATAGAATAATAAAGAATAAGGAGGCTGTTAAGTCTTCTTATTTTTTTATTCAAAAGTGTTGTTAAGATTTAAGATAGATTGAAAAATAAATAATCTTTGAAAAAAATATTATAAAATATCTCCTCTTTTTTGAAACCTGAATTATGAATTTTACGTATTGATACAAAAACAAAAATCAGGATTCTTACGAATGAAGGAAAGAAAGTTATTAAAACAACTACAGAGAAAGAACGAAAAGGCTTTAGAAGAGATTATGAAGAAATATGGTGCATATGTCACTACGATTTCAAAAGAAATACTTGCGGGGAAAGGTACAAACGAAGATGTGGAAGAAGTAGTATCAGATGTATTTATCTCTTTATGGAATACTGCTGAAAGAATTGATTATGAAAAATACACCAGTATTAAAGCATATATAGGTATGATTGCAAGGAATAAGGCAAAAGATAAAATACGTGCAATTAAAAATTGGAATCTGGAACTTTATGATGATGTGGTTTTAATTGATAACCAGGCCGAAAAACTCATGGAGCAAAAGGAACAACAGAGGATTATTCAGAAACTTCTTCAGAAATTAAAGCCGATGGATCAGGAAATCTTTCTTTTATATTATTATAGATATTTTAAAATAGAAGAAATCGCATTACAACTTAATATGAATCCGCAGACCATAAAAACCAGACTTCGAAGAGGCAGGGAAACTTTGCGTCATGCTTTGCGTGAGGAGGGGTATACGGTTTATGAAAATCAAGATAAGTGAGATGTTGGATAATTCGGTTGAGATATTAACAAAGGAAAGAACTGACATAGACAATCTCACAGATATTCAGGATATGGTATATAAAAAGATTATTCGTCGAAAAAAACAGTCCTATTTTTTAAAATCAGTAGCTGCAGTTAGCATAATATGTTTGGTGACCGGCAGCATTGTTTTGGCGAAAACGCTTTTGGATCCAGGTGGGAAAGTAGAAAAAATAGAAAACCTGGAAGAAGAGCATACGCTCTACGAATCAGATACAGAAGAAGAGAAGATAGTGATTGATATTCAAACAGAATTGCTTAATAAAGACTGTTTATATCAAAATGGTATTCCTATTGCAAAACATATTTTAGAAATACAGACAGACTTTTATACAGCTGATCAACAAATATATGTAGAAAATGGTACAATGCTGATTTTACAGGATCAAGGAAAGGGGATTTTTCTAGAAGAGAATGAAAAGGTCAAAATAAGTGTCAAGCAGGAGAACATGAATAAACAGCCTGGACATACGTTTGAAATAGGATATATTGAAAATGGAAAGCCATTTAAAGTAGATACTGTTGAGGTCGAACAGTATGAAGTTTGGCTGAAAGGGGGAACGCAGAGAGAATATTTTCCATATTTCAAAAATATATCAAGCGATCGAATTATTCTTAATTATCATATAGTAAAGGAGAGTATGGAGAAATGAAGAAAGTAAAAAAAGTAATAGCAATAATGGCTCTTTTGGTTATGACAACAAATAGTACTTCTGTACAGGCAGCGGAACCTCAATCAAATACTATGCATCAGCAAAGTGAGAGGATGGGAATTTCAAGTACAGCGTTGAGTGCAGGAGAAACCATTAATATTATTGATAATGATGGGATGGCATTTTACGTTCCGGGTGGGACTAAGATAAGTTTTTCTATTAGTTTGAAAGCATCAGGAAGTGTTGAAATGGGATATAAAAATTCAAATGGTGTCAGAACAAAAAAGTATAGTGGAACAGGAAAAAGTCACAGTACCACATTTACAATTAGAAGTACAGGATATTATAAATTCTATATAACAAATAAATCTTCTAGTACAATTAGTATTACAGGAGGGAGTTTGAATTTTTAAATGAAGCGAAAGAAAAAAATATGGATCATTATAAAATGGATTATAGGTATTACCATTATATTCATTTTATTGGGAATTATATGGAACACTATATGTAAGAAAATAGATGAATACAAAATAAAAGATGCGTATGGAAACAGTGTGCAAATAGATGGAAAAAGTATGGTTGTGGAGATTGCCGGAGCGGAACATGACGGTCCTCCGATTATCTTGCTTCCTGGTTTGGGTGAACCGTCGCCTATTTTAGAATTTAAACCTTTAGCAAGTGAATTAGCTAAAAAATACAAGGTGATTACGATTGAGCCATTTGGATATGGATTATCTGATGGAACAAAGCGTGACCGGACGATTGAAAATATCGTAGAAGAACTTCATGAATGTGTAAAAAACTTAGGAGAAGAGGAATACTATCTAATGGGGCATTCCATATCAGGGATATATAGTTTGTATTGGAGCCAGATATATCCAAATGAAATTAAAGGAATTATAGGGATTGATCCATCAGTTCCGAAAATGACAAGTAAAGAAAATAATCCTTTTCCAGTCAGTGTACAGTTGCTCAATCAAATATCTGCGTATACTCAGAAGATAGTCAATATAACGGGAATTACAAGGTTACTTTCTATAAACAATCCAAAGAAAGTTGTGTATGCAGATCCGCAGTACCTATATTCAGAGAAGGAATGGGAAGTTTTCCGCATATTAACGCTGGATAAAGGATATAACGCAACGGTTATGACAGAGATGAAAAATCTTGAAAAAAATATGGATGTAGTGGAGGATATGAAGATTCCAAGAGAAATACCAATATTGGAATTTGTTTCAAAAGAGAATTGCAAGACTATGCCACAGTGGGAACAACTACATAGGGATATTATAGCAGATAAAGAAAATGGAAAAGTAATTTTGCTAGAAGGTTCTCACTATTTACATTTTGAACAGAAGAAGGCAATTGTTGAAAGAACTACACAGTGGATAGATAATAGATAACTATTGTATGTGTGGTAAAAATAGGAAGTTAAGCAGATATTTTAATTTTTGAGGCGTTTGCAATGTACGATATATCGTGATAGAATGATAAAAAAGTTAAGGAGTGGTGTTGGAAAATGGAATCTACATGTAAGACTAAAATTGTATCATCCTTGTTGCGGGAGTCCGGAAAAGGAAAGCTTGATTTTTCTCATCCTTTTCAGAGAAAGGAGGGACAGTGGACCCGGTATATGGAATCGTTGGAAGTGGATTCGCTGCTAAGAGGATATTCTATCAATTTAGTTTATATTTGGAAAAAAGACAATAAAAACTATGTGATAGAAGGAAAGCAGAGGATTACTACCCTACAGAAATATAAAGGGGACAAATTTCCACTTTCTAAGAAACTTGCTCCGGTTATGATTGATGGGGAAACTTATGAAATTGCAGGTAAAAGGTTTTCTCAATTAGATGAGATTGTACAAGACAAACTATTGAATGCAGAAGTCTTGATTTTTGAAATGTGGGACTGCACAGAAAAAGAAGTACGGGATATGTTTGTGCGTTTGAATAGTGGAAAGCGATTGAACGGAGCACAGATGCTGACAGGCCTTTTAAATCTTGACATTAGTACAGAACTTTATAAAATTATGGAGCATCCATTTTGGGCAAAGACTGGAATTACAAAAGGTGATATCAGATCAGATAATATGCGTAAAGTAGCCTGCCAAATACTAATGCTTATTTCTGGATACGAATATACTGCTTTTGATCAAAAGAATATTGAAAAGTATGTTGAAATATTGAATAGTGATTCTGAGGAAAGTATCCGTTTGATTGGACATGCCTTGGAGGTTCTTGACAAGTTAGATGAAAAGATTGTGGATAAAATGGATAAGATGAAAAAGTTATCCATTCCAATGGTAGTTGCAGCAATGGATGTAGTGTACGGAGATGAAGAAAAAGAAAACAGTTATCTGTTATGGCTAAAAGACTTTTTTGAAAATTATGATAAGCAGACAAAATATCTGGAATATTGTGGAAGAAGTACGGACAAAGGTGAAAATGTAAAAGGGCGTTGGGAAATCTTTTTACATTCGGTAGTGTAAAAGAGAGATGAAAACACGAAAGAATGTGATAATCAGAAAACGTATTTTACAGATTATACAAAAACAGTAATTATTAGGCATATAAGTCGGATGATATGCTCCCTTTTAGGTCAATGTCATTAAGTTAATAATTCTAAATTACAAAGAAAGAGGAAAATGGGGCTATCGGGAAATAGATAGTTCTAAATAAGGGCAGATGTGACTCATGCGAATCACATCTGCCCTTAAAACTTTTCCATAAAAAGAGAAAAAGATGGCTAACGACAACCATCTTTCACTCCGTTCCATGTTATAATGGAACTATGCAAAAACAAGATTATTATAACGAATTTTTTGAATTAGGGCAACAGAAAATTAACTTCAGTTTCTTCGAATTGTGTTTACCTGACGACGATCCAGTCTATACCCTGAAAAAAGTGATGGAGGATTTAGATTTTTCTGGCTTGTTAGCCAATTGTTCAGATAAGGGAAGAACCGGGTTCAACCCAATTATGATGTATGCTGTTGTTACTTACGCAAACATGCGTAGGGTAAGGGCTGTTGACCGTATTGTGGAATTATGTGAAAGAGACCTTGCATTTATCTGGCTTACCAAAGGGCAGAAACCCAAAAGAGATGCGTTCTATGAATTCAAGAATAAAAAACTAACGGCTGATGTATTGGATGAACTGAACTATCAGTTTCTCCGTCGTCTGCAAAAAGAAGGGCTCATTACGTTAAACTCTCTTTTTATTGATGGAACCAAAATAGAAGCCAATGCAAATCGTTATACATTTGTATGGAGAGGAACGCTCAATTATTATCTTGCGGGATTGTTGGATACCATTGATTCGTTGTATCAGAAGTATAACGTTCTGATTGACAAAAATGAATATGGCATCAAATATGATATTCCTCATGCTCATATGTTTGTGATTGAAGGAGTGGAGAAAGTAAGGGATGTCATTGAAAAGAACCGGAAACGAAAACTGACAAAACATAAAAAGTTATCCAATAATACCATGATCGAAATGGATAACTGCTCTCCGCTGGAGATTCTGAAGCTCCAGAAAAATCTGCTTCAAATTGCAGAACAAGAAAATATCACCTTTGTTTATGGAAAAGGGAAAAGAAAACCAGAAATCCAGCAACTATATGAGGAGCTGGAAACCTGTGGTGAACGTCTCCTGGGCTATAAAGAATGTTTTGAAATCATGGGAAAAGATCGGAACAGTTATTCCAAAACAGATTTAAAGGCTACATTTATGAGAATGAAAGAAGACCATATGCTAAATGGACAATGAAAGGCGGCATATAATGTTCAGATAGCAGTGGAGAACTATTTCATTATTCAGGCTTATGTAAGTAATGACCGGACAGACTATAACACTCTGATTCCAGTCTTAGAGAAACATAAAAATGCATTTGGAGATCTCCTGGAAGAAGTTAGCGCAGACAGTGGATATTGCAGTGAAAAAAATCTCCTGTATTTAAAGCAAAATAAAATCGCCAGTTATATCAAGCAGCAGGATCATGAAAAACGAAAAACAAAGGCTTATAAAGAAGATATCGGAAAGTATTACAACATGAAAATACAGATGTTCGAGGATGAACTTTATTACGTCTGTCATGATTGAAGAGAACTCCATCATATCAGAACAGAAACAAAAGAACAGGGTGGTTATACGCAGACTTTTGAGGTGTATGGATGTGCAGACTGCAGTGGCTGCGAACACAAAGCAGGCTGTCTCTACAAATATAATGCGGAAAGAAATCGTGAAAAAAATAAAATCATGAAGAGTAATGAACAATGGGAAAGCTTAAAAGAAGAATCCCATGCAAATATCCAGAGTGAAAAAGGGATTTTAAACCGTCAGATCCATTCCATCCAGACCGAAGGACATTTTGGAGATATTAAAGAAAACGACAGCTTTCGCCGGTTCAATTACCGGACAACAGAAAAAGTATATAAAGAATTCATGTTGTATGCAGTCGGAAGAAACCTAAATAAATATCATCGATTTCTTCATGATAAAATCCAGAAATATGAAGGAAAAACCGAAGAAAAGACTGCTTAGAAAAAAAGTGTTTTCAAAAAGGTGGTTGTATGAAATGTCCTATTCGTATATTGGAATCCCCTGTCACTGTGAAACAGTGGCTGCGCACCAGGATTCTAAGCAAAGCATTGTCTACCGTATCAAACACCAAAGCATTGTTGTTCTTATCACGAATAACATACGAAACAATCCGTCTATCATATAGATCCAGTATTGCACTTAGATAAACTTTATGCTTTTCCATCCCAATATAATAATGGAATTCCGTCACATCAGTGAGCCATTTTTCATTTGGTGCTTTGGCAGTGAACTCCCGATTAAGTATGTTTTCAGCTATATACTGAGGGTTTGCAGCCTTTCTTGTGCATCTGTTGTTAGAATACTTGATAGTTGATTTTATATTAAGTTTACGGCAAATGCGCAGCACACGTTTATCGTTTACATCAATGCCATGATATCGTTCCAAATCATCTCTGATCCTTCGATAGCCTTTATCCGGTGAGTCTGTATGAATCTTTTCTATCTCGTCAGCAATAAACCTATTCTTTTGCTCACTTTTAGGAATTTCTCTGTGTAGCCATTTATAATAAGCTGCTCTAGAAACATTACCAAGTTTACAAAGTGCAGCAACTGAATAGTTATGTTCTTCTTTGACTGCCTGATATAGATGTTCATGACGGATCAGGCTTAGCCCCGCATCCTCTCTATTTCTTCGAGTTTTTTTAAAAAAGATGCCTCCATTTCAGCACGTTCTTTTTCTGCTTTTAAAATTTTAACTTCAGCACGTAGCTTTTCTAATTCACTCATCTGATCAGGACTTTTGTGCTTGCCACGATTATCTCTTAAAGCCTCTACTCCATTGGTTTCATATTTCACGACATAATTGCGGGCCTGTTGATAGGATACCTGATATTGTTCTGCGGTTTCCGTATAATTGCGGTCATGTGCAATGCAATATTGTACGATTTCAACCCGTTCTTCAAAAGTGGTTTTTCTTCCCTTGGTCATGATTATGCTTCCTCCTGCTCCAGAAGATTTTAATTCTTCATGACCATTATACTTCTTTATCCAAGTTTGTAACTTACCTTTTGAACGAATTTCGTATTTTTTGCAGATATCATCTTGAGAGCCTTGACCTGCTAAATAATCTAAAACTGCTTGTAGCTTTAATTCTTTTGAATATTTCTTATTTCCTTTTGCAAAGGCATCGGAACCCATGGATTCATAATTACGAATCCATTGTTGCACTGAAGCTACGCAGACATCAAACATAGCTGCAATACCATGCTGACTTTCTTTACCGTCTAGATACAGATTTACAGCATATCAATTTACCGACAGCTCCATTTTTCTTTTTTTGAATATCACAAAAGGAGATGACATAATGCCATCTGTCCAATGCACATATAAAAAACTTCTACGAGATTCGGTATGTAAAACTCACTGCATTTTTATTATTTTTATTTCGTTCAAAACTCCTTCCGGGACGTATAGGAGATAAAAACTTGCATAGCATTTTTTCTAAAAGAATGTCATTCAACTGTTCTCTGAAATATTGATAGCAGACATGCATAGATTTAGCAAAATTTATACGTTTACCAGCAGGCACTTTCTGTGAATAAGAAATCAATGCTGAAAAGTTATACATTATAAATTTCGCATAGATTTCTTGAAATATAAAAGTTGTTTTTTTACTATGCAAACTCGCTAGACCTACGTTATATTTAAGTTCTCTAAAGGCTGTTTCTATTCCCCATCGCAATCGATATAATTCTTTTAGAACATCTACATAAAAATCTTCACGAGGTAAATTTGTATATAGTGTTTCATAAACAGAATCAGCAATTTCAAATCTAACGATCCTTATAGGTAAATCATATAATTTATCTTCTTTGGGCTTTAAATAATCAAATGTTGTATGGGGTTGGATCCAAAGATACCTATTAGGCTCTTTCTTTATAAATTCTTTTGTCTGTTTTGTTTGTCTACGAGTAAGAGTAATAAGTTGATCAATATCAAAAGTTTCACTTGGCGGAGTATCAAATTTTATACCATAAGATTCTTTTGAACGAATGATATAATTCCAGTTTTTTTCTTGACAATGAGCAATGTTATTAAAAGATTCATATCCTCTATCGGCAATAAGAATCACCTTAGACTGTCTAAGAATCCAGGATTTATTGCTGAAAATATTCTTAACAGAGAGTTTGATGCAGAACTCCCAAATTAGAAGTGGATCACGGATGTAACCGAATTTAAGTATGGTACAACATTTGATGATATACACAAACTATATTTAGTGTAATCTTGGACTTATGTGATCGTCGTCCTGTTGCATATGTATTAAGTGATTACAATAATAATCTTGTATTCCATACCTTTGACATAGCAGTTGCTGAGAATCCAGACGCCCATCCTATCTTTCATAGCGATAGAGGGTATCAATATCCTTCAAGAGTTTTCCATCAGAAGTTGGACGCTGCCAGAAGGACACAAAGTATGTCGCAAGTAGCTCATTGTACAGATAATGGACCACGGGAGGGGTTCTGGGTGATATTAAAAAGAGAAATGCATTACAAGAAGAATTTTCACACGAAGGAAGAACTGGTTCAGGCAATTACAGACTATATGGATTACTATTTAAACAATCGTCCTCAACGCGGACTCGGAGTTCTGACACCTATAGAATATCACAAAAAGCAACTTTTAGCCGCATAAAAATGTTGCCCAGCATATGCCGGGCAACATAAAAACTTAATATTTTTTCAATTGTCTACTTGACGGGTAGCACACCAGGATAGGCTTATATGCTTTAATTTTTAAGATGGAGCAAAACATAAAGAAATCATGTAAATAATGCAGGCTAAAGTTTGGAATGGTGTTTTTGGGAAAAATTATTAAACGATAAGAAAGGCTAATCATTGTAAAGGTTTATAGACACAATGGTTAGCCAATGAAATATTTAATCGCAACATAAATGATTTATTTTATTAGCACATTATTCCACAAGCAGTACCTTTGCAAAAAGCACCACAAGCGGTACCTTTACAGCTGGCACCTGATAAACGGGAAGCTGTATCGTCATTTTCTGAAACGTCTAAAAGTGAAACTTTATCAGTAGTTACTTCTTCAAAAAAAATTTCGTTATTATTATCCATAGTAATCTCCTTTTGATTATAATTATTCTTATAACTAAAGCGATAAAATATTTCTAACAAAAATAATACCAAAACAATTATATGACTGTCTCTTATACACATCTCCGAGCCCACGAGACT
>ENA-OYVP01000450-OYVP01000450.1-human-gut-metagenome-genome-assembly--contig:-NODE-450-length-26531-cov-5.458604_pt1 | contig 26531 bp, 19 predicted proteins | sample MGYA00244160_ERZ653377 | MGnify/ENA primary metagenome ERZ653377 (study PRJEB26926, sample SAMN06165160) | human gut metagenome | biome: ENVO:00009003; feature: ENVO:2100002; material: ENVO:00002003...
AGATCTACACCCTAGAGTTCGTCGGCAGCGTCAGATGTGTATAAGAGACAGAGTCCGGATCAGGTTCATACTCGTAATTCCCGGCGTAGGGACGCATGCGCGGAAACGCCACGGAAAGCGCGGATTTCCAGCAATGCTTCTGCAGGTAATCCAGATGGACGGCAAGTGCCATGGCCTCCCGCCGCCACGGCGAAAGCCCGAACAAGGCTCCTATCTGAATGCGGCGGAAACCGCCCTGGTAGGCGCGTTCCGGGCAGTCCAGCCTCCAGTTGAAATTTTTCTTCATCCCTGCCGTATGCAGGGTTTCATACACTTCCCGGTTATAGGTTTCCTGATACACGGCCAATTGTTCCGCCCCATGGCGGACGATCTCCGCATAACGGTCGTCCGGCAACGGCCCTATCTCCAGCCCCAGGGATGGAATAAAGGAATGCAGGGCGTCCAGGCATTCCTGCATATACCCGTCAGAAACGAACTTGGGATGCTCCCCGGCCACCAGCAGGATGCTGCGCAGCCCCAGGCCGTGCAGGTAGCGGGCCTCCTGCACCACTTCATCCACCGTAAGCGTGGTGCGGATAATGGGATTATCCCGGGAAAAACCGCAGTACTTGCAATTATTGATGCATTCGTTGGACAGGTAAATGGGGGCGAACAGGCGGATGGTCCGGCCGAAATGCAGCCGCGTCAGACGCCGGCTCTCCTGCGCCATCTCCTCCAGGCGGGCGTCGTCAACCGGTTCCAGCAACGCCATGAAACGGCGTACCAGGGGAGTGGGGCAATCCATCAAACCGTTTAATTCTTCAGAAAAAGACATACGTAAACTAAGTAAAATTTTGAGAGAGCCGGCTGCATTTCCATTCCTGAACCGGAAAGCCCCAATTTGCTACCTCCCTTGCAAAAGATACCATCTTTTACCGTGTCATTTCCCGGAGAGGAGCGTTCCATGAAGGCCGGGGAGCCTGCGAATCGTCGTGACAGACGGCCTCTTATGGACTAATCTGGCTTTATCCTCCCATGAGCGCTACACCGAACAGCCTTTTCCGCCATTATCTTGATTCCCTGATCCAGCAGGGAACAACGCAAACGAGCCTGACGGATGAAGCCAGAAACGTTCTCAGAACATGGTACGTGGCTTCCAGGCAGGGAGGCCGTCCCGCCGCATCAGCACCCGCTTCTCCGGAACCGCCGCCCCTGCAGGCAGCCGCTCCTGTCTCCGCTCCTGCCGGAAAGCCGGAACCGCCGGAGCTGTTTCCGCAAAACAGGGAACCGGCCTCTGCCATTACCCTCCCGGAAGGGACAATGGAAGACAAGCTGCAATACCTCCGTAATCTGGCGCAGAACTGGAAACCGGCGCGGGAACTCAACTCCCTGCGGGACACCATGGTCTTTGCCACGGGCAATCCCCATACGAAACTCATGCTCATCGGGGAAGCTCCCGGATATTATGAAGAAGTGCAGCAGGAGCCCTTTGTGGGCCGTGCCGGGGAAAAACTCAACCAGATATTAAGGGCCATGGGGCTCTCCAGAGACATGGTCTATATTTCCAATATCGTCAAATTCCGCCCGGCCCTCCCCAACCAGCGGACCAATAACCGTGCACCCACGCCGGAAGAAATTGAAGCATGCCTGCCCATCATCATGCATGAAATCCGGGTCATCCAGCCGAAAATGATTGTAGCCTTGGGCGGTACCGCCGCCGTAGGCCTGTTGGGGGAACAGGGATCCGTCAGTTCCATGCGCGGCAGGTTCCACGACCTTAAAGGCATTCCCGTACGCGTCACTTACCATCCCAGTTATCTGCTCAGATCGGACAGCCCGCGGGAAAAACGCAAGGTATGGGAAGACATGCTGGCCGTTATGGAACGCCTGGACATGCCCATCTCAGAAAAACAGCGCGGCTACTTCCTGCCCAGGGCATAACCATGGGGACTCCCTCATGCCGCCCTTTTCCGGCTGCGGCAGTCAAACAGCCGTCCCTTCATAGAAAGTCCGTTCCTGCAATGCCGGTTTTGTTGTTCCAGCCATGTTCCGGCGCTTCCCAGAAAAGGCGTGCCCTGTCGCGGCTCACCCCTTCCATGTTCAGGTACCGCTCCCGCAACAGGGAGGAGGAACGATGCCCCATCTCCAGCTGAAGCAGGGAAAAATCCCTGAACCATTTGGCGTGATAGGAAGCATAAGTATGCCTCAGCGCGTCCGCACTCCATTCTCCAAAGCGGTTGTGCAGCCCCCATCCGGCTTTTTTCCGGAGCAGCCTCCAGCGCACCGGCCAATTGGGAGGACATAACAGTCCGGCCGGCCCCCCTGCTCCGTATCCCGCCAGAAGCCGCCAGAGCACAGCATGAATGGTGACATGCCTGATTCCCCCCGTTTTACTGGTTCGGGACCTTACGGAAATGACCCTCTCCTCCAAATCCACATCACGCCAATGGAGGCGCACCACCTCCCCCGGCCTGATTCCGGCGTACAACATTACCCAAACAGCCGGAGCGCAGTCACGAAATTCCGGAGCTTCCACCACCGTCCGAAGGCTTCCTATCTCTTCCGGAGCCAAAATGGCAATCGTCCGTTCACGAAACGAAGGAGAGTCCACACGGGCGACAGGATTTTCCCCGCACCATCCGCGCCGCAGGGAAAAGGACAAAACGCCGCTCATCACCGCCCGGCCCTTGTAACGCTGCCTGTGGGATGTAAAAGCAGCCTCCAGAAAATGGGCGCAATGCTCCGGCGTCAGCTTCCGGACCGGAAAACCTTTCAATTCCGGACACCTCCGCATCAAAGCTCCGGTGAAATACCTGATATCGCGCAACGTCGTAGGGCGAAGATTACGCTTCGCCTTCAGCATTTCTTCCACGGCGGCGGAAAAGGAAACCGTCCTTTCCCCTTTCCTCAATTCCTCAGCACCCAGAAAAATTGCCTTTCTGGCCCGGCGCATGCTGCGGCTGCCTCCGCACAGGCTCAGCAGCTCTACTGCGAGGCTGGCAGCATCCAGCATATTCAATCCGCTACCTTTCAATAACATTTCCGCAGCCAGATATTCCTTCTGGTTTTTTCCATGTCTCGCCATTCCGAATATCATGTTTTTTATATTAATACCTGATACATCACAGGATTGTTAATCCTGTTATCAAGAAAAAATTACAATATTTTTATCCATTAATCTCTTTTTACGGACAATTCTTTATGTACAACCACAATTCTATTTGTTAGATAAACCGTTGATTCAATCTTCCGAGGCACCATGAGCATTTATGTGCCCAAAGCGGAAAAAACGAATGGGATATATTCAGAAACACAGGATTAACAATCCTGTACATAAACAGCAGGGAAAAGTCATTCATCTCCACTTTTCCCTGAATTAATCTGAATATAACAAACCATGAACCTTCGTTTACCCCTCCCGTTGCGCCGGGCCCTTCTGGCAGCCATGTGCGTCCTTGGAAGCCAAACCTTCGCCGCCGAATATACAGCTTCCACCCTGGAAGAATTTCAAACAGCCTGGAACCAGATGGCTGATGGAGACACGTTGACCATTACCGGCTCCATCGACTTTGAAGGAGTAGAATTGGGCTCCCTGCCCGCAGACGCCTCCATTGTCCTCAAATCAGACGGGAAAGGAAGCATCTCCAACTTCAACTACAAGGACATGTCTGCCGTGAACATGCAGCATCTTAACGTGAGCGGCCGTGGAACCGTTCACGTGGGCAACATGACGGAAGGCATGCTCAGCGGATGGGACGAAGAAGGAAACACCCTTTCCATAGAAAACGCTTCCACGCTGGAAGGAACCTGGCTTGTGCTGGAAAACAACAAGCTGGTGGCCGGAGACGGAGCCGTTCTCAGCCGGAATGAGGTCACTACCGGGCATTCCGCCTCCATAGAAACCAGAATTGATCCCGAAACAGGAGCCCTCATCTCCACGGTAGTCACCGCTACACCGGGAGAAATTGCCATGGATCTGGGAAAAAACGTCCGTATCCATGAAATGGATTTATCCATGAATGATGGAGTCCGCGGCCAAATTGTCTCCCATGGAGATATTTCCTTATCTGATTCCACGCTCATCTCTACAGGCGCCGTCAATACGACATCCGTTTATGAAAATGAAGATTCCGGCGTCCTGATCGGTCAGTCGGAAACCGTCGGCGCTCACGGAGGGATCGACTTCAGCGCGGGAGCCGTGACGATGCAGGATACGAACCTGAGCACCGTGGGCGGCGACAGCCAATCCACTGGGGGTGAAATACTGCTGGGAGATAACAGTACGCTGACAGCCAAGGAGAGGGCGGAAATCACGACAGAAGCCCTTGTCCTTTCCCAGGGCATTGCCAGACAAGGTGAAGACGGAACCTACCTTCCCGGAACCAGCATGGAGGAAACCATGGGGCTGTTCGGAGACATCACCGTCGGCAACGGCAGTTCCATTGAAAACTATGACATGGATGCGCAAGGTTCCATCTTCATCGGCGAAGGGGCAAAACTGACATCCGTCACACTGGATGCCGTATCCGTGGAACTGGATTCCCTGTCCATAACCGAAGGAGAAGACGGAATCCGCACCGTGCGCATGACCACCGGAGCGGGAGACCAGGCCACCGTCTCCATTGGAGCAAACTCTACGCTGGACGATGTGGATATTTACGCGGAAGGAGGGAATATCTATATCGGAAGCAATACTGAAATTACAGGCGACAACGATCTTTCCGGCAGCCAGATGGCCGATATCTGGGCAGGGGACACGGTTGGCTCCATTGGAGACGACGGCGCTTCCACCCGTGGAACCGTCTCCTTTGAAGGGACGCTCAAGCAAAACGCGGAAGGAGACTATGTGCTGGCTTCCGGAGAATATGCGGAAGGAACTTATGGCGGGAACGTAGTCATTGGAGACAATGTTACGCTGACCATGACCACCGTAGCTGCGGAAAATACCATCACGCTGGGGAACAATGTAACTTATCAGGGAACGGAAGATGCTCCCGTTTACCACATGAGCGCCTTCAGCGATGCGGACAACAGCCTTATCCGCGCCAGCATCATTGATACGGATGAAAACGGGAATATTCTCAACGGAACAGTTACCGTCACGGAACGCGAAAACAAAATCACCACGGGCCGCGGCAATACATTCATGAACAGCAATGCCCCGGGCAGGTCCGCTGCCATGGATATCTCCAGGGGAGGCGCCCTCTATGCACATGGAGACATCGTTATTGGAGAAAACAACAGCTTCATCAGCAATACGGCAGCGGGATCCGGCGGAGCCGTCTTCGCCCAGAACAATATTGCCGAATCCATAACCTATACGGACGGGGAACGCACCTCCAAACTGACCACGGAAGTGCTGGATATCACGGTAGGAAACGGAACTGTCTTCTCCGGCAACACGGCTGGAGCCAATGGCGGGGCCATCGCTTCCGAACTGACGAGCAACCTCGCGCAGCAGGATGGCGACAATGTGGAGGACCTCTTTGAAAATGAAGGGGCCAATATCTGGCTCGGCAGGGACGTCACCTTCACGGATAATGCCGCCTCCGGGCTGGGAGGCGCCATCCACCTGATGGAGAACCGCATTCTTCTGATTGGCTCCGGAGCCTTCTTTGACGGCAACACGGCCGGGGAAGAAGCTAACGACATCTTTGCGGAAGACGGCTCCGTCATTCTGGCGGACACGGACGCGAACGATATCACCATCATCAACAGCGGCATTTCCGACGCAGACTATTACTCCCTTGACGACGGTCCGTGGACGCGCGGCGCCGCCACGCTGATTCAGACAGGCGGCGGCGACCTGCTTTACGGAGGCCGGGACACGGAGGATAACGGATTCGGCGGAACATTGATCCAGCAATCCGGAACCGGCTCCCTGATCGTGGGCCACCTGGCCGAAGTGGATGACATCATGGTCATGGAAGGAGCTCAATTGGGAGTTGAAGACCTGACGGACTACGAAATGAATGGCGCAGGCGTCATTCTGACGGAAGACTCCGTACTGGCTGGAGACACGTTGGAAATTAACGGAAACGCCGTGATTGAAATGGGGGAAGGTTCCTCCCTGCTCCTCAATGACATCGCGTTCAACGGCCACTCCTCCATCAAACTCTGGAATATCGATGAAGCGGGCAACGGCCGCGACCTCACACACACCGCCGCCGGAACTTCTTCCGTGGACAACGTCACCATCACCGGAGCCGAAGTAAGCGAACTGCCTCTGTTCAACACCGCTTTCGTCTCCACAAGCGCAACGCCCCATGAAAACGGAACTATCCGCCTGACACAAAATATGCACGGAGTCGCCGCCCCCATGCAGGGATATTCCGGGAACATATCCGGCGCAGCAGCCGGCATGGAACAGGTCCGGACGGGCGTCCGGGACGGTTCAGCCGCACACAGGTTCTTCGAAACCCTTCTGGGAACCTCCAGCGCAGACGCGGCGGCAGCCATGATTCAATCCGTCAGCGGGGAAACCGTGATCAATGCGGCCTGGGCTTCCAACGATGCTCTCAAGGGTTTTGCCGCCCTGGGCAGGACGCAGGGAGGCATTTCCGCCGCACAGGGACTGAATATTACGGCAGCGAAGCCCGTCCAGTCTGCAGACGCCAAGGGTTCCCCCATCGCCATGGCGCCGGTGGCTTCAGGCCGCGGCTCCGTATGGGTGGGCGGCCTGGGTTCCTGGACGGACCAACATTCGCGCAGCGGCATTGACGGCTACAAATACGACGCAGGCGGCTATGCCGTAGGCGCGGATTGCAAGCTCTCCTCCTCCGTCCTGGCAGGAGTGGCCATCGGCCAATCTTACGGAACTTTCCAGGACAAGGGAGGACTGTCCAGCTATGATGCGGATTCTTTCATGGCCATGCTCTACGGCCGCTACACGCCCGCCGGAACCTCCAAATTGTCTCTGGACGGGTATGCAGCCTTCGGAACCACATCCTTTGACGGGAAAGCCCGCCTGGCGGACACCTCCGCTGCCGGGAAATTTGACTCTGACTCTTTCGGAGCCGCCATCTACGCCACCTGGACGGAACAATTCCGCAACAAACTGGTCATCGCACCATTTGCCGGGCTGGAATTCATGACCGGGAAAACGGACAGCTTCTCCGAACACGGAGACTTGGCCCGGACCTTCAGCGGAGCGCGCGCCCAGAACTGGACGCTGCCCGTAGGCATCACCCTCTCCCGCACCTACGCGGCAGGAACCAATGCCACGCTGACGCCCAGCGTGACAGTTGCCGTGACTCAGGATCTCAGCCGCCTCAATCCCAAAGGGACTGTCAGCAGTGACCTGGGCGCCTGGACGGCGCGCGGCGTCAACGTAGGCCGCACCGCTCTGCGCGTCAACGCAGGGATAAGCGCCGCCTTCGGCAACAGGTGGGGGGCCCGCATCGGATACTCTCTGGAAAGCAGGGCCGGACTGACGGCCCAGGGAATCAACGGCTCCGTCAGTTACTCATTCTAACGGATGTCCATTCCGGCCTTCCCGGTTCCGCAGGGAACCGGGAAGGCAATCTCCAACGCTTCCTTCAACAAGGAACGCCATGTCCTGGTCCCGTCCTGCGTCATTCCGCAGCCTTCCTGCAACATCAGTTCCGGTAAACCAGACTTATCAAGATCGCCCTCCTGCGAATACTGAAAACGGGTTACATCATCAGCACAACGGACAGCAACGGAATTTTTTACAAAATCATTTCCCTCTCTGCGCAGGAAGAGGCTATTTTCCCGAAATGTACGCGCCGCTCAAACCCGTTTCCACCCTATTATCCATAATTCCGGCAAACGGGACGAGACGGAAGGGACGCTCCCTTTCCATCACCAACTCCGGGAAAACGACTTTCACCATCGGAAATAAAGAAACGCTATCCATCCACTCAAAATGAACTAATTGCCCTTTCCCTGAAAAAAATGAGCGACCGCCTCAGAATTTCCAAATAAAACATTTCTTGGAAAAACATGAATTGTTGATTAGGAACCGCTTCCCTTCACAGGAAGCGGTTCCGCTTTACCCAGGCAGTTTTTTCAATGCCGGATGCGGACAATCCGACCATGCAGCCTGCCAGACTACAGAGCAAGGAAAACAGGCATAAAAAACCGCTTCCCGGCTATCACGGGAAGCGGCTGCTGTTAAAAGGGAAACTATTATTCCCCGCGCCGGAGGACTGCCCCCTTGCTGGCATTCGTGGCAAGCTGGCGGTAACGGCTCAGCCAGGAGGAGGAAACCCTGTTATAGGTAGGTTTCCAATCCGCACGGCGGCGTGCGATCTCCTCCTCGCTCAAACAGGCGTTCAGCGTGCGGTCCGGAATGGAATACTCAATAATATCCCCGTTCCTCAGCAGGCCGATCAGGCCGCCTTCCGCCGCTTCCGGGGAAATATGGCCAATACAGGCTCCGTGCGTGGCTCCGGAAAAACGGCCGTCCGTAATAAGCGCCACTTCCGCGCCAAGGCCCTGCCCCATAATATAGGAAGTGGGAGCCAGCATTTCCTGCATGCCGGGGCCGCCCTTGGGGCCTTCATTGCGTATGACAACCACATCGCCTGATTTCACCTTCCCGGCAAGGATGCCTTCGCAGGCCTCTTCCTGAGACTCGAAAATCACGGCGGGCCCGCGGAAACTCATCATATTCGGATGCACACCCGCCTTTTTCACCACAGCGCCCTCCTCAGCCAGATTGCCGAACAGAATCGCCAGGCCGCCATCACGGGAATAGGCATTTTCCAACGGATGAATCACGGTTTCATCCGCAATGCCGCATCCCTCCACTGTTTCACCCAGCGTTTTCCCGCTGACGGTCATGGCGTCCAGATGAAGGGCTCCGGGAATCCTGGCAATTTCATGAATGATGGCACTCACCCCGCCTGCACGCAGAACATCCTGCATGTGGAAGCGGGAGGAAGGAGCCACCTTGCAAATATTCGGGGTTCGCCTGGAAATATCATTGATGCGCTGGAGGTCATACTCCACGCCGGCTTCCCTGGCGATAGCCAGCGTATGGAGCACGGTATTGGAACTGCCGCCCATGGCCATATCAATTGTGAAAGCATTGTCGATAGCGTCACGGGTTACGATGTCTCGCGGCAGGGGGCCGTCCGCCTTCGCCATCTCCACGGCGCGGCGTGCAGTCTGCTTCCAGAACTCCTTTCGTTCCTCTGAAGTAGCCAGCAGGGAACCGTTGCCGGGAAGGGCCAGGCCGATCACCTCGCTCAGGCAATTCATGGAATTGGCCGTAAACATGCCGGAGCAGGAACCGGCGCCGGGGCAGGCGCGGCATTCCAGGGAATGAAGTTCCTCCTCATTAATCTTGCCTGCCTTAAAGCGGGCGACAGCCTCAAACACGCTGTTCAGGTCCAGCACTGTGCCGTCCTCCGCCATGCCGGCGGCCATCGGACCGCCGCTGCAGAAAATAGTGGGAATATTGCAGCGCAGGGCGCCCATAATCATGCCGGGAACAATCTTGTCGCAATTAGGGATGCAGATCATGGCATCAAACGCATGGGCGCTCAGCATCGTCTCTACGCTGTCCGCGATCAGCTCACGGCTGGCCAGGGAAAACTTCATGCCGCCGTGGCCCATGGCAATGCCGTCACAAACGCCGGGAAGGTTGAATTCCACGGGAGTTCCTCCGGCCTTGCGTACCTCCTCCTTGATGAGGGCGGCCACCCTGTTCAGGTGGACATGGCCCGGAATCACTTCATTAAAAGAATTGCAAATGGCAATGAAAGGACGGCCTAAATCCTCATCCGTCATTCCGGTGGCACGCATCAAACTGCGGTGCGGCGCACGCTCGAACCCTGCTTTAACTCTATCGCTTCGCATAACAATACAACTGTTGCAGGGCAAGTGTATCACATGACGCAGGGAAGAGAAGTTGAATCTGGGACAGCCTTGCAAAACGGAAACGCCTCCGTTACAGTATGTTTGCATAAGAGGAGGCTTTAACTGTCCAGAACCGCCTCCCGGGTGGGGAAATGTGAACGAATCGTCACATCTAATATCGGGACACCGCCCTTTCTTTCATCGTAAAAAACAGACATGGCAACCATTCTTATCGCTGAAGACGACCACGCCATTTCAGACCTTGTGGCCTATAACCTGGAACGTGCGGGCCATACGCCCCTGGCGGCCTATGACGGCCTGACCGCGCTGGAAGTGGCGCGCCGGGACAAGCCGGAACTGATCCTGCTGGACCAGATGATGCCGGGCATGGACGGACACGGCGTACTGAGGGAACTGCGCCGGGACAGCCGCACCCAGAACATTCCCGTCATCTTCCTGACAGCCAAGGCCCAGGCGGAAGACCGCATCCAGGGGTTGGAACTGGGAGCGGACGACTATGTGACCAAACCGTTCAGCCCCAAGGAACTTGTCCTGCGCGTGGCCAGCGTGCTGAAACGGTGTGAGCACACGCCGGGCAGCGTCATTGCGGAATACGGCCCCTTCACTTTTGACAAAAACGCCCTCAAATTCTATATCGACAAGGAGGAAGTAGATCTGACGGCCACGGAATTCAAGCTCATGATCCATATGGTTGAACGGGAAGGCCAGACCCTGAACCGCAACGACCTGCTCAGTTGCGTATGGGGGTACAGCCACCAGGCCCAGAGCCGTACGCTGGACACGCACATGAAGCGGCTGCGCCAGAAACTGGCTCCCTACGCGGACTGCATTGAAACCGTCCGCAGCATCGGCTACCGCTTTACCCTGCCGGGACGCCGCATCCCGGAGGAAAAGGCTTAACACTCCGGTTCCATGTCGGCCATCGACTACATCCTAACCATCCTTATTCTGGCCTCCCTGTACCTGAACTGGCATCTGGTCCAGGTATGCCGGTCCGCCATGAAAGCCCGGAAAAAAGCCTTGCGGGACGCTCAGCGCCTGCTGAAGCGCGGGGAAGAAGCGCAGGAACAGGCCATCGCGGACAAACGGCGCTTCCTGGAAGCTCTGGGAGAGGCCTTCCTGCTCATCGGTCCATCCGGACACATCGTGCTGGCTAATACGCTGGCCAAAGAACTCTTTCAGGAAGAAAAGCTGGAAGGGCGCAAAGTGGGGGCCCTGGTCTGCAACCAGGAATTGCTGGGGCATGTTCAGGAAGCATTCGATACGGACGGCCCCGTCACCAAGGAATTCACGCTGAGCGCCGCCAATTCCCCCGGCGGCGTGCAAAACGGCATCACGGCGTGGCATCTGGACAGTGCCATCACGGACGCCCCAATCAGAGAAAAGCGCATCCTGCTGCGCAACATCACGCAGAACTACCTCACCAACCAGATGCGCCGGGACTTCGTGGCAAACGCCTCCCACGAGCTGCGTACGCCCCTCACCATCATCGTGGGATATCTGGAAAACCTGATGGAGGACGATCTGGTGGAGGAAAGTCCCGGACTGGCCCGCAAATTCATCGGAGTCATGCACCAGAACAGCCAGAGGCTGATGAACATTATTGAAGACATGCTCATGATCTCCAAACTCGAATCCGGCCACAAGGCGATTCTGAAGGAGCAGTGGTTCCGCCTCACCTCCTGCGCGGACGACGTCTTCTCCCGTCTGGATTCCATCCGGGAGAAAAAACAGGCCGTCCTGCACATGGACATTCCCACGGATTGGGAACTTTATGGAGATCCCTTTTACTGGACGCAAATTCTGTTCAATTTGGTGGAAAACGCCCTCAAGCAAAACACGGAGCCGGGACTTTCCATTACTGTGGCCGCCGCCAAAACACAGGACGCCTGCGTCATCACCGTCACGGATACGGGCGTGGGCATTCCTGCGGAAAGCATCCCCTTCCTCTTCAACCGTTTTTACCGGGTGGAAACCCACCACTCCTCGGAAATCAAAGGAACGGGCCTGGGCCTCTCCATTGTGAAACGCGCCGTGGAAGCCCACGACGGAGCCATCACCGTCTCCAGCATCCCCCACCGGGAAACTGTTTTTACCATCACCATTCCCCTGAAAAGGTTCCGGGAAGAAAAGGCGGCGTAAAACGCCGATGCGGAACAGTCTGACATGGCCTGCCGTTAAAACCGGGAAAAAAGACATCCTTTCAACCCGGAGGGATGGCTCACGAGACATCCGCGTGTTTTTTCAAACCCTGCGTTATGGAATATGCGCAGGCTCCATTCCGCTCATCAGCATTATTCCGGTTTTCCTTAAAAGGGAACAGAAATGGAAGACAGACGTTGTTTTAAGCAACCGTCTCCATAGATATAACCTGTTCGATTCCCGTGACGCACAAATCCATGCACGAGTTTATATCAGGTAATCAAAAACTAAAAACATGGCCGTCTTTTTCCATGCGGAAAATTGATATGATTCCAGCCAGTCCAAATTCCTCCAGTCCCTCCCTCTCATCGACTACTTTTTTATTTCAGGAAGTCATGAAACAATTTTTACAAATCATTGTCATGAGGCGGTGAAAAATAAAAAAAGTTTTATCAATGAATCCATGAAAATGATGCAAAAGCTGTGTCCATATAAAAAACGGCGTCCTTCCGTGATAAGGAGGACGCCGGAATTTTCCGGAAATCGGACAGACTGCCAGTTTGAGCAGCGAAGCGCACAAACCTTAGGACTTGTAACGCAAACGCTTCTTGTGACGGTTCTGACGCATGCGCTTGCTGCGCTTATGCTTGTTGATTTTTGCTTTACGGCGTTTTTTGAGCGATCCCATGATTGTGGTTCGTTTGTTGTTTTACTGTGGTGAGAAAAAAATCTAGTAAACCAGCTTGTTAAGCGGGTATTCAATGATGCCTTCCGCTCCCAGGGCCTTGAGCTGGGGAATGATATCCCTCACAACGGATTCGTCAATGACCGTTTCCACGGCCAGCCAGCCTTCTTCCGCCAAATGGGAAATAGTGGGACGGCGCAGAGACGGAAGGGCCTCTACCAGGCCGTTCAGGGAAGCAGCAGGAAGGTTCATTTTCAGACCCACTTTCCGGCGCGCTTCCAGAGCGCCCTTGAGCATCATGACCAGGCGTTCCAGCTTCTGTTTTTTCCACTCGTCCTGCATGGTTTCCCGGTTCGCGATAAACTGGGGATAGGAGGTCATCAGGGTGTCCACGATGCGGAGCTTGTTGGCCTTGATGGAGCTTCCCGTTTCCGTGATGTCCACAATGGCGTCCACCAGTTCCGGCACCTTCACTTCCGTAGCTCCCCAGGAGAATTCCACGTGGGCTTCAATACCCTTTTCCTGAAGCCAGCGTTCCGTGATGCCCACGCCTTCCGTGGCGATGCGCTTGCCCTGAAGGTCTTCCGCACAGGTAATGGGGGAATTTTCCGGGACTACCAGCACCCAGCGGGTAGGCTTGGAGGTAGCCTTGGAGTATTGAAGATCCGTCAGCACTTCCACGTCCGCCCTGTTTTCATAAATCCAGTCGCGCCCGGTAATGCCGCAGTCGATGAAACCGTCATTGACATAACGGCCTATTTCCTGGGCACGGATCAGGAAGAGCTCCAGATCGTCGTCGTCGCAGGTCGGGCGGTATCCGCGGCTGGACACATACACATTGTAGCCGGCCTTGCGGAACAATTCCACGGTGGAATCCTGCAAACTGCCTTTGGGAAGAGCTATTTTGAGTTTCTTCGACATGATGGGACGGGAATGAAAACCCACACGGGCCCCATTGTCAAGTTCAGAACCGTATCCGGCCCATTTTACCGGGCCATGAGCCGTTCAATGTCATCAGGCAGCAAAGGCACGTCTCCCAGCAGGTCGATGTTTTCTGTTTCCCCGATCAGGACGTCGTTTTCCAAACGGATGCCTATGCCTTCTTCCGCAATATAGATGCCCGGTTCCACGGTGAAAACCATGCCCGGCAACACAACGGGGTTGGCTTCGCCTACATCGTGCACATCCAGCCCCAGGAAGTGGGAACACCCGTGCATGTAATATTTCCGGACAATGGGAGGATCGGACGGTTTTTCCGCCACCTGCGCGGGTGTGATCAGCCCCAGCTTGACGAGTTCCCCGGCGGCAAAAACGCGCACCAGGCGTTCGTACTCCGATTTCAGGATTCCGGGTTTCAGAATCTTTTTGGCGTAGGTCATCATATTCAGCACGCTTTCATACACAGCGCGCTGGCGGGGAGTGAATTTTCCGTTCACGGGAACGGTGCGGGTCATGTCGGAGTTGTAATTCCCGTATTCCGTGCCTATGTCCATAAGCACCAGATCGCCGTCTTCGCACCGTTTGTCGTTTTGGATATAATGCAGCACACAGGTATCCTTTCCGGAAGCGATGATGGGCAGGAAGGAGAATTTGCGCGGACCGCGGCTGATGAATTCGTTGGCCAGGAATCCCTCAATCTGCCATTCGCCCACCCCCGGCCTGATGAACCGGAGCAATTCCCGGAAGCCTTCATTGGTGATGTCGCAGGCTTTTTTGAGAGCCTTGATTTCTTCCGGCTTTTTGATTTGCCGCATGTCCGCCAAGATTTCATAGACATTCTTCAAAACAGCGTCCGGGAATTTTTCCTTCAGCTCCTTGGTCATGCGGGCATTGCGCGTTTCCACCGGGCATGTGCATCGCGGATGCTGGTTGGCTTCCACAAAGACCATGGATGCGGACGGCACCAGGGCCTCCAGCAGCGCATCATATTCATTAGTCCAGCGCACGTCCTGGATGCCGCTCAGCTCTCTCGCCTGTTCCTGCGAGAGCCGGGCACCTTCCCAGATGGCAATCTGTTCATTTGTCTCACGCAACAGCAGAATCTCATCCCAGCCGTCCTCCCGGATAGTCATGACCAGGACGGTTTCTTCCTGGTCAACTCCCGTAAGATAAAAGAGGTTGGCATTCTGATGCAGGGCAAAAGTGCCGTCCGCATTCGTAGGAAATACGTCGTTGGCATGCAGAATCAGCATACTGCCGGCAGGCAGGCGGGAAGCAAGCTCTTCACGGTTGCCGGCAAAAAAGGAAGAAGGAAGCGGCTCGTATCTCATATCAACAGCATGCCCCGCTTTTCCGGCTTGTCAATCATGCATCCGGACACGGGGCAACCTTGCGCGTTTCCTTGTCGTCCGGAGTTCTTCTGACCGTGCCGTTTCCCCGCTCCGGCTATCCTTATGCCATTGTCCATTTCCTGCCGGCCCGCCACCCGTCCGTTAGGAGGCACAAAACCGCCCCGGGACTTCCGGAGCCTCCCCCTCCGGAAAAAACTTCTGGCGTCAATCGGGTCATGACTCGAACACCACCCGGGCGGATGCCGTCTTATCCTGCATGCACGGCGCTATTCCACGGCTATTCCTGGCGCTGGGAACAGGTTTGGTTTTTTCCTGTTCCAGTTCCCGGACAATGCCCGTTTCCCCTTTAATTACCCATCCCCTTCACGCGGACTCCAGGCAGAGCTGTTTTGGAGGCGTCTGGTATAATCCCTCGGAACAGGCCGTCTGGAATTCTCCAAGGCTGAAAGTATATGTAGCCCCCGTCAATATTGACTATATCAAAGCCAGATTCCCCAAGGAATCCCCGTCCCTGGCGGCACAATTCAGGGCCGGGCTGCAGAAAGACATCCGCAACGTGTTGGAAAACAAATCCAGACAGACAGGCGGGAGGATGAAATGGCAGTTGGTTGACCGCCCCGTTCCGGGATCTGTAACTCTCAGCCTCGCCATAGTCAAGCTGAAGCCTACGGACGTGGGCGGCAACATCATGTCCGATCTTGTTTCCCTGGTCTCCCCCCTTCCGGGAACTTCCCTGATCCTGGGGCGCTTCATGAGCGGGGACGTAGGCATTGAGGGACGCCTGTCAAATACGAATACGGACGCCGGCATCATGGAATTCAAAGCTTACAACACGGATCCCATCACCCTGTTTTCCGTAAAGGAATTTGAACGTTTTGCCTTCGACCAACGGAATTTGCGGCTTTTTTCCAGCTGCATTGCAGATATTTTCAAGGCTGGTCCCGCCAGCAGTATTCCCAAAACAGGGGAATTTGACCTGGACCCGTTTTAAACGGCCTTTCCGGACGATTCATTCCCGTCTTTCTTTTCAGGTTCATAGAAAGCGCATTCCTGAACCGTCTGCCTGGTCTTGAAGGCATATACGAAGAAAGCGGCGCCCACCAGCACGAGGAAAACGGAGAGGAACTGCCCGCGGGTCAATCCCATGGAGAAGGGGGAATCCGGCTCCCGGTACTCTTCGCAAATAATTCTGCCCGCAGCATAAAGAACGGCAAAGATACCGCAGAACAAGCCGTTCCACGCACGGGGGAACCTTACCCGTACAAACCACAGCACGGCAAAGAGAAGCACACCTTCCGCAAACGCTTCATACAGCTGGGATGGGTAGCGTGCATGATCCTGCATCATCTGCCCCACGATTTCCCTGATGGCGGGCGTATCCCTCACCCGGTCGGTCACCCAGGCGGCAGTCATTCGTTCCGGCACGGCTATGCCGGAAAGGGACAGTTTGTCCAGCAATCCGGGCGTTTCATAAATACGGGAAGCCACCCGCACGAACAAGTCCGGATCCTGGGAAAGCTCCGCCGGAAAAATCATTCCCTGGGAAGAGCCGGGCGGGACAACGCGCCCATACAGTTCTCCGTTGATAAAATTGGCCATGCGCCCGAAAAACAGCCCAACGGGAGCTACAATGGCCAGGCCGTCCAGAAGCGCCACCCACTTGACGCGGTGCTTCCACGCATAATAAAATGTGTACAGCCCTACTCCAATCATTCCCCCGTGGCTGGCCATGCCCCCTTCCCACACCCTCAGGACCATGAGCGGATCCGCCAGAAACTGGGACCAGCCGTGATTGGGAATCTGGTAAAAGAGCACATATCCCAGCCTTCCGCCAATCAAAACGCCAAAAATAGCCACATAAGTAACAAAATCCGCCATCCTGTCCTGGGGGACAGGATACAGCTTCCGGCGGGAAAGCCAGGAAAGCAGATAATACCCGCCGATGAAGCCCGTTAAATAGGCCAGGCCATACCAGCGCAGGGCAATTGAGTCCGTTATCTGCCAGATGACAGGGTCCAGGTCATGTACGTAAACGGTCGGATTCATGAGCGTTTCTTTCAGGGCAGGTAATGGGTAAGGGCTTCCACGGCCTCCTGGTCCAGGGAACGGGCCAGAGCCACCGTCAATTCCACCGCGGCGCGGTAGTCCCGCAGATCCAGCACGCCGTTATGGGCATGAATGTATCGGGTGGGGATTCCCAGCACAATAGAGGGAACACCCTTTCCGGAAAGATGCAGGGCCGCCGCATCCGTTCCGCCGGAACGACGCACCGTCAACTGGAATGGGATGCCCGCATCCAAAGCCGTTTTTTCGGCCAGGGCGGCCAGCCGGGGATTGGTGATGGCCGTGGGGTCAAACAGCCTGATCTGCACGCCTCCGCCCAAGGCCCCTTGGGAATCCGTCACGGCAAACCCGGGGGTGTCGTCTGCCGGCGGCCCTTCCAGAACAATCACGCAATCCGGTTGCATGGCGACGCCGGCCGTCCTGGCGCCCCGCGTGCCCACCTCCTCCTGAACCGTCGCGGCGGCAATCAGGGTGTTGGGATGCCCTTCCCGGCATAATTTCTTGAATGCCTCTATCATCACAGAAAGACCGGCGCGGTTGTCAAAGGCTTTCCCCATGACCCGGAACGGATTTTCCAACGGGGAGAATTTCACGTCCGGCACCACGGGATCCCCCAGGTGAATACCGAATTCATTCTTCACCTGTTCCGCGCTTTCAGCGCCCACATCTACAAAAAGGGCTTCCATGCTCATGACGCTGTTGCGCTGGCCTTCCGGCAGAAAATGGGGAGGCTTGGAACCAATCACCCCCCGGATGCCGCGGCCCGAGCGGTTTTTTACCAGGACACGCTGGCTTAACAGGGTATGCGGCCACCAGCCACCTATCCCCACCAACTGAAGGAAACCGTTCGACGCTATATTCTGCACCAGGAAGCCTATTTCATCCATGTGGGCGGCCAGCATCACGCGGGGGCCGGCCCCTCCGCCGGTACAGAACAGGCTGCCGGAACCATCGGAAGAAAATTCCCCATATCCTTCAAGTTCCTGAGCCACCAGGCTTCTCACTTCATCCTCATGCCCCGAAATACCGTGAGCCTCTGAAAACTTCTTCAGCAGATCAGAATCAATCGCCATGGGCCGAGCATGTGGAAACACCTCTGCCAGGTCAAGCCTGCAGCCATGCCGCATGTTTTTTTCTTGACCGCCCGGGCAGAACCGCCGGACGGAGCCATGTCATGCTCCACACACGCTACATGGAAAGAAACAAGAGATTTTTGCTAGCCACAGTTCGGTTTTTGGTGTAACTAATCAGGGAATTGAATTGTGCTATGAAATCCATCCTTAACACTATCACGGCCATGCTGGCTGCGGTGCTTTTCGTCCCTGCGGCATCGGCGCAGACCACCAGCAATCCCAGAATGCAGGTGCGGGTCTCCCTGGAAAAGCTGTCCCTGTATATGCGCCAGTCCCCCAACGTCCTGACGCAGGACGATCCCCGGCCGCTGCCGAAACCGAAGAAATGGGCGGATTTTGAAATTCCCTTCAAGGTGGAAGCCGCTCCCACCCCCAAATCCGGCTATATTGATGCCCTGACGTTCAAATTCTACATCGCGGTAGTCAATCCGGACCGCTCCCGCCAGTACCTGAAACTGTATAAAGAAGTCAAATACGTCAATGTTCCGGTAGGAGAAAACACGTACGCTTCCGTGTATCTCTCCCCGTCCTCCGTCAAGCGCATTACCGGTGTGGAAGGAGGAAGAGGAAAATGGGTGAAGTACCAGGGCGTAGTGGTGGAATACAACGGCAAGATTGTCGCCACTTATTCCTCCGAACGCGGCAAGATGGAAAAATGGTGGACCATCCAGTCCCCCAGCATCGTGGAAACCTCTTATTACCCCCTGCTGAACAAGGATGAAACACCTTTCTCCGTGTTCTGGTACGACCGTTATCCGGAAATTATGAGGCCCAACAGCCAGCAGGCGGCTTCCAGTTCCGTCCCCGCCCCGTTCGGTACTCCTGTGGCCCCCCCGGCGGACGGCGAATAACGCTCCATTAATTCTATCATTTCATCTTATTTAACAGAAATCACCCATGGCTAATTCACGACCAATCGTCGCATTAAACGTAGGTTCCCAGAGAGTTTCAATGGGCGTCTTTTCCAAGACTTCCAAAGACGCCCTTATCCTGGACCGCTATGCTACGCGCCTCGTAGTGCTGGACCCGTCAGCAGAAGGTTTGCGCCTGACGAAAATAGGGGAAGCCATCGCCGACCTCGTCCAGGAACTCAACGTCAAAGGAAGCGTCGTCAACTATTCCGTTTCCGGACAATCCGTTTTCATCCGCTTCGTCAAGCTTCCGGCTCTGGACGATACCGATGTGGAACAGCTCATCCGCTTTGAAGCCCAGCAGCACGTCCCCTTCCCGCTGGACGAAGTCGTGTGGGACTACCATCTGCTTCCCGCCAAAGGTCTGGAACGGGAAGCCATCCTGGTTGCCATCAAGGCGGAAGACCTGGACTCCCTGAATGATGAAATCGTCTCCCACGGCCTTTCCACCGGCAAAGTGGACTGCGCGCTTACCTCTCTGTACAATGCGTATGTGGACAGTTATCCGGATGAGAAAGAACCGGTCATGCTCATCGACATCGGCGCCAAATCCACGGATTTGATTTACAGCGAACAGGGACGTTTCTTCACCCGCAGCATTTCCGCGGGGGGAATCTTCGTAACCTCCGCTATCGCCCGTGAATTCAATATTCCCTTCCTGGAAGCGGAACGCTTGAAAACCACCAGCGGGCTCGTTTCCATGAGCAACGGGCAAACGGAAGGGCTGGATCCCGCCACGGCCAATCTGGCTACCGTCATCCGTACGGCCATGACCAGGCTTGCCTCAGAAATCCAGCGGACCACCAACCATTACCGCGCCCAGATGAGCGGAAGCGCTCCCGTCAAGGCATACCTGTGCGGCGGCGGAGCTTCCCTGCCCTATACCAAGGAATTCCTGGAAGATAAACTGGGCATTCCGATCTCCTTCTTCAACCCCATGCACAACGTGGGCGTGGGCTCCGGCGTGGACGTGAACACCATCTCCCGCGAAGCCTTCATCCTGGGCGGATTGATCGGCACCGCCATTCACTCCATCGGCAGAGCCTCCCTCAATATTGACCTGGAACCCACCGCAGTTGCCAAAAAGCGGGCCAACCAGAAAAAAATGCCCGCCATCATCGTCGGGGCAGCCATTGCCGTTCTTGGTGCCGCAGCTTATGCCGTCACAGGATATATGGGCGAGAAAAAGGCAGAGGAAATCCTCGCCGGCGTCCAGCCCACCGTTACTTCCATCAAATCGGCACAATCCGCCCTGCGCCAGAAAGAACAGGAGCTGAAAAAACTGGACTCCACCCTGGCTTCCTACCAGCAGCTCACGCTTCAGCGCTACGGCTACGCGGACATCATCAGGCACCTGCTGGAACAGTCGGAACACAAGGATTATCCCTACTGGTTTACGGATTTTGAACCGCTGGCCCACTTCAATCCGGAGGATACCACCCAAATTACGGGATATTCCGTCATCAAGGATTCCTTCACATCGGACAAAAATACATCCCTGGTGGATGACATCAGGACGGAGGCCTCCGCCAACGCATCCAGCGAGGATGAAGCGGGCGTTTACAGCGTCAACGCCATCCGCCTGACCGGATTCGTCCGGCGCAGCCTGGGCGGCCAGAGAATCATCCAGGACCTCCAGGCAAAAATAGACGGGAACAAGGAATCCCTGTTCACTTTCAAGCCCGGAGACGTCAAACTGGAAGCCCGCCAGATCATGGAACTGGGAGCTAAGGACGCCAAGGTGGACGCGGCGGCAGGGGCCTTTGTACCCTTCAAGCTGGTGCTTCCGTTAAAAACGCCCATTCCCGTGAACTTTAACAAATAAGATTACCCAACCCGAACAAGACATATTTTATGAGCAATTGGATTACAGACAACAAGCCCGCCGCCATGGTCGCGGGCGTGGGGCTTCTCTTATTCCTGGGGTTATCCGCGACAGGGTACATCGTCAATTCCAAACGCAGTGAACTGGACAAAAAAATCAGCATCGCCGCCAAGGAAATCAAGTCCGCCAATGCTGCGGAAATCACTCCGAGCCGCTCATCCAACGAAGAGCTGGAAAAAGAACTGAACCGCTATGCCAAGGCCGTGGGCAGCCTGGAAACGGCCTACAAGCCCTTCCTTGCCTCCTCCGCGCTGGTCCCCACCACGCCCACGGCATTCCAGAATGAACTGAAAACATTCAGGGATTCCCTGATCTCCTCCTGCAAGAAAAAGAACATTCTCATAACGGACACATCCTCCTGGCTCGGCTTCCAGGTTTACAGCACCCAGGCTCCCTCTGTTCAGGCGGCCTCCACGCTGGGTTTTGAATTGAAAGCCATCAACAGCCTGGTCAACAAACTGGCGGAATGCGGCCTGTCCAAATTCATCAAGGTGTACCGCCCCCAGCTCCCCATTGAAACCCTGGCGAACAATCCGGAAGAATCGGACGAAGCCGACCAGGCTCCATGGACTCCCATGCCTCTGGAAATAGCCTTCCAGGGCGACCGGGAAAGTGTATTGAAAGCCATGAACGCCATAACCGGCATGCAGGACTATCTGTTCACGGTCAACTCCATCCGTATCCGTAACGAACGGATGATGCCCCCTCCCATCGCCAATCCGGCAGCCGCCAAACCTGCCGCTGCCCAACCCGCCACGGGTGCGGCTTCCCTGACTCCGGCGGATGAGGCGGCTGCACCTGCAGCCCCGGCCATCCAGCAAGTCATCAAGCCTTACATGGGCAAGGAGCAGGTCTTTGTCCAGGTCTCCCTGAATCTGGTCCACTTCAACCAGCCCAAGGCTCAGGAACCGTCTGAAGATTAACCAAGGCAACACCAACCGCAGCAAATACTTTCAACATGTCTGAAAAACAAAATTACGACAAAATCCTGTTGGCATCCGGAATCGTCCTGGGCCTGGGAGTGGCCGCCTATGGTACGCTGACCTTTCTGGGACTGAATGACAAATACAAATTCACCACGCAGGTTTCTGAAAAAGCCATCGAACCGCCTCCCGGCATCAAGAAAGCCGCAGAAGTAGGCCAGGAGCTTTCCGCCTCCCACGAACTCAAGCCGATTGCCCAGGAAACACAGAAGTATGTGGGCTTCGTCGCCCCCAATCTCTGGATTAAGGAGGGGGGAATGGAACCCTTTGACATCATCTCCGGTCCGCCTATCCACGGCAACATCCCGAACAAATGGTTCCTGGACAACGGACTGGAAAATGAATTCGTTTACTCGGACGTCCTGACCCGGGACCCGGACAACGATGGATTTACGGTGCAGGAGGAATATGCGGCCAAAACCCATCCCAACGACCCCAACAGCCATCCTCCCCTGGTCAGCAAACTTTTTGTCGACGAAATCAAGCAGTTCGGCTTCTACCTGGCTTTCACCCAGGCGGATGGCAATGACTTTACCTTTAAGGGCATGAACCGCGCCAAACAGGAAATCTGGAAAAACATCGTCCAGACCAACGGCAAGTTCGGTACCCGTAAGAATACAAAAGACGAGCCCAGATTCGAACTTGTCAGCGTTGTCAAAAAGGAATTCAAGAATCCCAGCCTGGACATGGTGGAAACGGACGAGGAAGCCGTCGTCAAGGATTTGAAGCCGACCAAAAACGGACAAACCTACACCATCAGGCGCGGAACAAAATACGTCATTCCAATCATTGATAAGAAAGTAAACCTTACTATCACGGCCGGCCCCGAACGGGATACCAGCTTTGAAGTAGAGGAAGGTTCCGACTTCCGGATTCCGGGAGACGCCAAACAAATCTACACGCTGAAAACCGTTGATAATGCTACACAGACCGTAACCATTGCCAACAAAACCACTGGAGAACAAACAACACTGAGCAAGAAAAAATAGAGCCGGATTTAAACTTTTCTGAAAAAAAAGCTTCACAAATCCGAAAAACATGTAAAAAGAAGAACCTAACTATGGACCACGCACCACTTTATCAACCGAAGCGTTCCCTGATCGCGCTGATGGCCATTGCTGCCTCCTGCCCGTTTGCGCAGGCTGGTGATGGCGGCGCCGTCGGAACCTCCAGTGCCTTGGGATCGTCCTACGCCGGACCGGGCAGTTACCAATACCAGTCCAGTGCAGCGCGCACAGCCATGGCCCGCCGCGAAGCGCAAACCCAGGAAGCCATGCAGCTCCTTGCGGAAGGCCGCAACCTGTACCGCGAAGGCAAGTACAAGGAAGCCCTGGACAAATACAACGCCGCTTACAACATGCTGCCTTCCGCGCCGATCAACGACCAGCGCAAGGAAGCTATCGCCAACCATATTGGCGACGCCAGCATCGCCGTTGCTCAGGAATACATCAAAGTGGGGCGCTATGACGAAGCCGACAAGCTTCTGCAGGATGCCATCAAGCTCAATCCCCGGAGCGCCAAGCTTGCCAAGCAAACGCTCGAATACATGAAGGACCCGATTCGCACGAATCCGGCGCTCACCCCCGAACACGTGAAAAACGTGGAAAAGGTGAACACCCTCCTTCACATGGCCTATGGTTACTATGACCTCGGCGACTACGACAAAGCCATCGCCGAATTCAACAAGGTTCTCTCCATCGACCCGTACAACGTGGCGGCCCGCCGCGGACAGGAAACGGTCAACCGCCGCAGAATGGCTTACTATGCAGCCGCTTACGACGAAACCCGCAGCACCATGCTGGCGGAAGTGGACAAGATGTGGGAACGCCCCATCCCGATGGAAGTCCCGACCGGAGCCGACGGCACTGACAACGCACCGATCACGGACATCAACGGCGCCACGGCCAATCTGATGAAGCTCAAGAGCATCATCATCCCCTCCGTCTCTTTTGAAGACACCACCGTGGAAGACGCCATTGACTATCTGCGCAAAAAGTCCATTGAACTGGACCGCACGGTAGGCCCGAACGGTGAACGCGGCATCAACTTTGTCATCAATGATTCCCAGCCCGCTGCCGTCGCCCCCGCCGTTCCCGCAACTGATGAAGACGGCTTTGGCGAAGAAACCGCGGAAGTCACGGAAGCTGCTCCGGCAGCAGCCCCGCAGGAAAGCATCCGCACCCGCAAAATCGGCCAGTTGAAGCTGACTAATGTTCCCATGCTGGAAGTGCTCCGTTTCATCTGCAGCAATGCCGGCCTGCGCCAGAAGGTGGAAGACTATGCAGTGACCATCCTTCCTGCCGGCGGCAATGACGTGGATCTGTACCAGCGCACCTTCTCCGTGCCCCCGGGCTTCCAGTCCGCTCTCCGCACCACCGTCGGCGACGGCGGCGGCGAAGTCAGCGACGACCCCTTTGGCGGCGGTGGCGAAAGCTCCTCCGGCCTTAAACCCATGCCCTCCATCCGCAGCCTGCTGCAAAAGAGCGGCATCAGCTTCCCGGAAGGCGCCACGGCATTCCTTGTCAACGGCAATTCCTCCTTGGTCGTCCGCAACACTTCCGGCAACCTGGACCTGATCGAACAGCTCATTGAAAACACCCGCGGCGAATCCCAGCAGGTGCGCATCATGACCAAGTTCGTGGAAGTAACCCAGGAAAACACGGAAGAACTCGGCTTTGACTGGATTGTCACCCCGTTCTCCGTAAGCAATGACCGCAGCACCTTCCTGGGCGGCGGCACGAACTACGGCACCGGTTCCACTTCCGACAGCTTTACCCAGTCTCCCGGCGGCGTGACCGGCTGGCCTGTAAACAGCGGCAGCGACACCATCAACGGCCTCGTTACCGGCGGCAACCGCACGGGTGACTACGCCATCACCAAGAACTCCGTGGACAATCTGCTGAACAGCACCAACCGCTCTGAAGCCTCCCAGAAAAACGCCGCTCCCGGCATCATGTCCCTGACGGGCATTTATGACGAAGGCTCCTTCCAGATGCTGATGCGCGGCCTGTCCCAGAAAAAAGGCTCTGACGTCCTCACCGCCCCCAGCGTGACCGCCAAGTCCGGTGAAACCGCCAAGATTGAAATCATCCGCGAATTCTGGTATCCCACCGAATACGAACCGCCGGAACTCCCCAACTCCGTAGGCAACAGCGGCTATAACAACGGTTACGGTTATAGGAACAACGGTAACATTGTGGACGGCCTGCTGGGCAATCAGATCCAGCCCCAGATATCCAGCTTCCCCGTCACTCCCGCCACCCCCGGCGTGTTTGAAATGAAGCCCGTCGGCGTAACTCTGGAAGTGGTGCCTACCATTGGCGACAACAAGTACATCATCGACCTGAACTTCAAGCCCAGCATCGTGGAATTTGAAGGCTTCGTGAACTACGGCAGCCCGATCCAGTCCACCGGCGTTGGTTCCGACGGCAAGCCGATGTCCCTGACGCTGACGGAAAACCGCATCGAGCAGCCGATCTTCTCCAAGCGGTCCGTTGAAACGTCCCTGTTCATCTACGACGGCCATACCGTGGCAATCGGTGGTTTGATCACGGAAAACGTGCAGACGGTGGAAGACAAAGTGCCGATCTTCGGTGACCTGCCTCTCATCGGCCGCTTCTTCCGCAGCAACTCCGACAACCACATCAAGAAGAATCTGATGATCTTCGTAACGGGACAGATCATTGACGCCACGGGCCAGCCCGTACGCGGCAATGCCCTTCCCACTGCGGCCGCTCCGGAAAGCGCCCTTCCCGCCTCCGAAGGCCTGCTGCCTCCCATGTAGGCTGCGTGCATAACGTCCATATTGGAGCGGGTGAAAGGGTAACCCTTTCACCCGCTCTTTATATCCCAGAAGCGCCTTACTTTCCCTTCCCCCCATGAAAACCCTGATTGTTACCGGAGGAATAGCCACCGGGAAATCTACATTCATCCGTCTGCTGATGAAGGCGGGAGGCGCGCGCCTGCGCCTGTTTGACTGTGATGCGGAGGCGGGCAGATTGCTGGATGGCGGTACGCTGAAAGCCCCCCTCTCCAGCGTCTTCGGCCCAGCCAGCGTAGACTCCTCCGGAAAGGCTGACAGGCATTTTCTGCGGGAGCTTGTTTTCCGGAATCCGGAAAGCCGCAGAACGCTGGAAGGGATCATTCACCCCCTGCTGCATCAAGAATGTCTTGCGCAAATGCTGGCGGCGCGTCAGAATACGGAGGTGGACGGGTTTGTCATTGACGTGCCCCTGTTTTTTGAAACTTCGGCGCGCTATTGCCAAGATGCCGTGTGCGTGGTGGCTGTTTCCAGGGGAACGCAGAAAACCCGCCTGGCTATCAGGAATGGATTCCGGGAGGATATGATTGAAGCCATTCTGGCGGCCCAGCGGCCTATCATGGAAAAAGTGGCTGCGGCCGACTTCGTCATCTGGAATGAAGGCCCCCCGGACCTGCTCCGCCAGCAAACCCAAAGACTTTACCAACATTTTTTTCATGACTGAAGAACTCGACAACACCCCTTCCCCCGCCGGAGATATTCCGCAGGAAACCCTCCCCAAGCCCCTGCCCGCGCCGGAAGAAACCGCCGGGGAACAGCCGGCTGCCGCTCCGGAGGAAAATAGTGGAA
>ENA-OYVP01000472-OYVP01000472.1-human-gut-metagenome-genome-assembly--contig:-NODE-472-length-25879-cov-14.995779_pt1 | contig 25879 bp, 23 predicted proteins | sample MGYA00244160_ERZ653377 | MGnify/ENA primary metagenome ERZ653377 (study PRJEB26926, sample SAMN06165160) | human gut metagenome | biome: ENVO:00009003; feature: ENVO:2100002; material: ENVO:00002003...
GCGGATCGCTGGGGTGTGCTTCCTACGGATCCTGCGGTCAATGTACAGAGTGCAAGGCAAATCCTGACTGCAATGTAACGTCAATGAGCTGTCAGTACGGCTGCGCCAGCACCAACAACTGCGGAAAGTGTACGGAATGTAAGGGTAATCCGGATTGTGATGTTGTGTCAAAATCGTGCAAATGCGCATGTTCTCAAACGAACTCCTGCGGCAAGTGTGTCAAATGTGCTTTTATAACGAGTACACCGGTATATAATTCTAACGGCATGTATCTGTATTCAAAAGAGTGTCAGGATTATAATGCACTTTAGTGCACAAGCGGCAGGCCGTTCCATGAAGTGGTGTAAGAAGCGCTTTTGAATTCGCGTTTGATGTAGTGTCTGACGCCGGCGTCTTGGGTGCCGAAGTAGAGGGTCTTGCGGCCGAGTTTACGGTTGACGGCGTCGACGGCTTTCATCAGTTTCGTATCTTTGGCGCGTTCGGTTTCTGAAACCAGAAAATCTTTCTGCGGCGTGTCGGCACTTTCAATTTCTATCAGCATGATGCCGGCACGTTTATAGTAAAATTCGGGGCGATAGATGTTCTTAAGGCCTTCAATCATGGCTTTGGTAAATTTGGCGGTGTGACAGGTGGCTTCTTTCAGGCTGACCAGCCTTGAATTGCTGTAGCGTTGCTCGCGAAAGCGGTTGGTGGCGATGAAGACGACGATGCCTCTGGCCAGACCGTTTTGTTCGCGGAGGCGCAGGCAGGCGCTGTCAACAAATTCGGAAATGATTTTTTTGAGGTTTTCAAAACTGTTGATTTCGGTTTCAAAACTGCGGGAACAGAGAATGCTTTTCTGAATTTTGGCATCTTCAAGTTCAATGCAGGAAATGCCGTTCAGCTCCTGCAGAGTCTTTTCGGTCAGAATACCAAAACTCTGGCGAATCAGCGCGCGCGGCGCGGCAGCCAGTTCGGCTGCGGTAAAAATGCCCATGAAATTGAGCTTTTTGACCAGTTTGCGGCCGATGCCCCAGACATTGCCGACGTCAAGCTTCTGAAGCGCGGCGGCGATATCTCCCGGTTCGGTCAAAATGCAGATTTTGCCGGCAGTTTGCTTTTTGGCGATTTCGCCGGCAATTTTGCAGAGGGTTTTGGTGGCTGCGGCGCCGACAGAAACCGAAATGCCGGTCTGTTTCATGACGGCATTGCGAATCATCAGGGTTATGTGCTGCAGGTTTTCCCGGTCGTCAACTTCGGTAAAAGCTTCGTCAATCGAATAAATTTCAATTTTGCCGAAGTAGCTTTCAATCAGCCGCATAACGCGTTTGGACATGTCGGCGTAGAGTTCGTAGTTGGAAGACAGCGCTATGCCGCCGGCGGCTTTGAACATTTTTTCGATTTTGAAATAGGGTGCGCACATCGGGATACCGAGTGCCTTGGCTTCATATGAACGGGAGACGACGCAGCCGTCGTTGTTGGACAATACGACGACCGGGCGATTTTTCAGCCGTGGCTGGAACGCTTTTTCGCAGGAGACGAAAAAGTTGTCGCAGTCGATGAGCAGATACATGGTCAGATTTTCCGGATTACCGAAGTTACGACGCCCCAAACCGAAAAGCGGTCTTTGCGGCTGAGACGGTAGGGCGGGGTGCGGCCGTCCTCGCCGAGCAGAAAAGTGCTGCCTTCGTGTGAGCGAAAACGCCGGGCGGTAAGTTCGCCGTTGAGTTCGGCGACGATCAGGCGGCGGTCGGCGGCGGGCAGAGAACGGTCGACGACCAGAATGTCGCCGTTGAAAATGCCGGCGTTTTTGAGGGCGTCGCCCTGCATTTTCATAAAATAGGTGGCGACGGGATGACTGATCAGAAAGCGGTTAAGGTCAAGGCTGTTTTCAACGTAATCGCAAGCGGGGGAACCGAAAGACATGGCAGACTCCTAAATGTTTGTTCTTATTTTGTTCTTATATTACGGCGCCGTTTTAAGATTGCAACAAAAATTTCTTAGCAAAATGCAATTTTTGAATTATATTGGGTGCAGTGTTTGAAATAAGGAGATTTTGACATGCAGAAAATTGTTCCGGCTAAATTAGCCGCCGGCGATGAAATCAGAGTGGTTGCGCCGGCGCGCGGCATCAGGATTATCGGTCAGGAGTCCCGCGAAATTGCGGCGCAGCGCTTTGCAGCGCTGGGGCTGAAAGTCAGTTTCGGCAGCAATACGACCGATGAAAACTGGGATATGACCGGTTCTTCGCCGATTGAAGACCGAATCGCCGATATTCATGAGGCGTTTGCCGACAAAAACGTGAAAGCGGTGTTTACAATTATCGGCGGCGCAAATTCGAATCAGCTGTTGCCGTATCTGGACTATGAGCTGATTAAGGCCAATCCGAAAATTTTTTGCGGCTTTTCGGATATTACCGCGCTGCTGAACGGCATTTATGCCATGACCGGGCTGGAAACCTATTCCGGTCCGCATTACAGTTCTTTCGGCATGAAGCACGGTTTTGACTATACGCTGGAAAATATGCGCAAAATGCTGATGGGCAGCGGTGTCAATGAAGTGGAGCCTTCCGAAGAGTGGAGCGATGATCCGTGGTTTATCAATCAGGAGAAGCGCGAGTTTATCAAAAACGAGGGCTATTGGAATATCCATAACGGCGAAGCCGAGGGAACGATTGTCGGCGGCAATCTCGGAACTTTTGACCTGTTGCTCGGCACCAAATACCGTCCGGCGTTCGTCAAAGATACGATTTTGTTTGCCGAAGACACCGAAGGTTCGGATTTGCTGCAGTTTGAACGCAATTTGCAGGCGCTGATTTATCAGCCGGATTTTGCAAATGTCAAGGGACTGGTTTTCGGGCGGTTTCAGAAAGGTTCCAAAATCAGCCGCGAGCAGCTGGAGTTTATTGTCAGTACCAAACGTGAATTGAAAAACCTGCCGATTATCGGCAATGTCGACTTCGGCCACAGTACGCCGCTGCTGACTATTCCGATCGGCGGCACGGCCAAACTCGGCAACGGCCGGCTGACGTTGAAAGATTAAATGCTAAAAAGCCCTCTCAAAAGAGAGGGCTTTTTTTTAAGCGGAGGTTTTTCTGCTCCGGCTGTAGGCTTTCTCCCGCCAGGTTTGGAAGAGAATGTACAACAGCGGAATAATAATCAAACCGGCCGCGGTACCCAAAAGCATTCCGTAAAATACCGGAACGCCGATGGCGATACGGCTGGCGGCACCGGCCCCGGTGGCCACAATCATCGGCAGCACGCCGAGGATGAACGTGAATGCCGTCATCAGTACGGCACGGAAACGTTCTTTGGTGCCGACGGTAGCCGCTTTGATGATTGACGAACCGCGTTCGCGTTCTTCCTTGGAGAATTCCACAATCAGAATGGCGTTCTTAGCGGCCAGACCGACGAGCAGAATCAGACCCAGCTGGGCGTAAATGCTCAAAGGAAGTCCGGTAATGAACAGACCGGCCAGCGCACCGAGCATGGCGACGGAGACCGAGGTCAGAACCGGCAGCGGCGTTGACCAGCTTTCGTACTGGGCAACCAGAAACAGATAGGCGAAAGTCATCGCAAGGACAATCAAATAACCAATCTGGCCGCTGCTTGACTTTTCCTGATAGCTCATGCCCGACCAATCGTAGCTGAAACCGTTCGGCAGGGATTTGGACAGGTTTTCGACGGCGCCCATGGCCTGGCCGGTACTGGAGGACTGGTTCTGGACGGCCGTAATCGAAGCGCTCGGATACTGGTTGTATCGGGTAACAACGCGCGGTGCCAAAACCTTTTTCAGCGAGATAACCGTTTCCAGCGGAACCATTTCGCCGTTTTGGTTCTGAACATGCAGTTGTTTCAGGCTGTCCAAATCCTTGCGGTATTTCCAGTCGGCCTGAATCATAACCTTGTTAACCTGAGTACCGAAGTTTACGTCGTTGACATAGCTGGAGCCGAGGTAGTTTTGCAGAACATCGTAGATGCTGCCGATGCTTACCTTCATGGCTTCGGCTTTTTCGCGGTCAATCGTGATATAATAGTTCGGCGTTTGAGCGGTATAGGTCGTGTAGGCATAGGAAATGTTCGGATCCTGATTGAGTTTGGCCAAGAAACCTTTTAACGCGGCTTCCAGCTGTTGCGGATCGTCGGAATTTAACGCCTGCAAGCGATAGTCCATGCCGCCGCTCATGCCCAGGCCCATAATCGCCGGCGGTTCGAAAAGCTGGATTTCCGCTTCAGGCATACCGATGAGTTTGGCACGAATACGGTTTAAGATGTTGGTGGAATAGAGTTCGTCGCCTTTGCGTTCGTTCCACGGATGCAGGGTAATAATACCTAACGCGACGTTTTCGCCGGAACCGCCGATCATGCTGGCGCCGACGACGACCATGACGTTTTCAACGCCGGGTTCTTCTTTAATCAGCGGATAGATTTTATCGGCAAATTCCTGAGTGCGATTGCGGGTTGCGCCTTCGGGCAGCTGAACGTTCATAAAGATAACGCCCTGGTCTTCGGACGGAATGAACGACGTCTGGCTGATGTGCAGAAAACCGCCGACTCCGGCAAACAGCATCAGCATCAGCAGAAAAATGACGCTGACTTTGCGGCCGAGGAGGCCGACGACCGAAGCATAACGGTCGCGGGAACGGTTGATAATTCTGTTGAACCAGAACAGCGGACCGCTCTGTGCCGGTTTGAACGGGTGCAGCAATGTGGCGCACAGCGCCGGCGACAGCGTCAGGGCGTTAAGCGCCGAGAAAGCGACCGACGTTGAAATGGCAATCGCGAACTGTTTGTAAATCTGTCCGGTAATGCCGCCGAGAAAACCGACCGGCACGAAAATTGCCAGCAGAACCAGAGTCGTGGCGACAATGGCGCTGGAAACCTGTTCCATGGCCTTGATGGTAGCTTCTTTCGGCGTGAGCTTTTCGCTTTCCATCAGGAACAGAACGCGTTCAACCACAACAATCGCGTCGTCCACGACCAGACCGATGGCCAGCACCAGACCGAACAGGGTCATCATGTTCAGGCTGTAGCCCAAAGCCAGCATAACGGCAAAGGTGGCAAAAATGGATACCGGGATAGTCAGCGTCGGAACCAATGTTGAGCGCCAATCCTGCAGGAAGACGTAGCAGACGAAGATAACCAACGCAAAGGTCAGAACCAGTGTGAAGATGACTTCCTCGATGGAGGCCTTAATATATCCGGTAGAATCATAGCCGACCGTATAAATGATGTCGTCCGGAAAACGCTGAGACAGACGTTCGATTTCGGCTTTAACGCCGGCCATGGCGTCCAACGCGTTGGCGCCGGCAAGCTGGTTGATGGCGATGGCGACGTTCGGCGCGCCGTTGTATTTGGACGTGGCGTGATAGTCTTCTTCGCCGATTTCAACGTGGGCAATATCCTTCAGGTAGACCAGGCCGCCTTGTTCAGCCGTGCGGATAATGATGTTTTTGAAGTCTTCCACTTCGTTAATACGGCCTTGCGTCTGCAACGTGTAGACCATCTGCTGGGTACCGTCGCCCGGCATGGCACCGATACTGCCCAGCGAAGGCTGGTAGTTCTGTCCTTCAATGGCCGATTTTATTGAACTGATCGGAATATTCAGAGCCGTAATCTTATCGGCGTCGAGCCAGACGCGCATGCTCAGGCGGGAAGAATAGACGTTGACTTCGCCAACGCCGGAAACGCGGCTCAGGCTGTCTTTGACGTTGTTCTGAACATAGTCGGCAAGTTCAAGCTGCGAGTAGGTGTTGTTGGGCGAGATGATGCTGATCATGCCCAGCATGTTTGACGAACGGCTTTTAACCGTCAGACCCTGACGGGTAACGTCCGTCGGCAGTTTCGACTGCGCCTGCTGGATGCGGTTTTGAACTTTAACCTGTGCCATGTCCCTGTCAACGCCGACTTTGAAGGTAACGGTCAGCTGATAGGAAGAGTTTTCTGAAGAAGAACTCATGTAAAGCATGTCTTCAACGCCGTTGATTTCCTCTTCCAGCGGGATACCGACGGTTTTGGCGATAACTTCGGCGCTGGCGCCCGGGTAAGATGCCGAAACGACAACTTCCGGCGGCGTAATTTCAGGGTAAAGCGCAATCGGCAACGAGAAAACGGAGATGATGCCGGCAAGCGTCAACACGATGGAAATAACCATCGCGAAACGCGGGCGTTCAATGAAAATGCGGGAAAACATCGATTATTTATCCTCCACGGTAACGTTTTCTGAGCCGTTCTGAATTTCGCCGACCTGAACTTTCCGGCCGTTGCTGACTTTCTGCAGGCCCTGAATGATGACGCGGTCTTCCGGTTTCAGACCATCGAGAACAATCTGCCGGTCTTCCAGCGTATCGCCCAGGACGACGCGTCTTTCTTCGGCGATGTTGTTTTCGTTAACGACCATGACGTAGTTGCCGTGTTCGTCCTGAGCGACGGCAGCCTGCGGAACCAGAATGGCGATTTTGTCTTCTTTGTTGCCGAGACGAATGTCAACATAGTTGCCCGGAATAAGCAGGCTGTCTTTGTTGTTGTATTCGGCGTAGACGGCGATGGTTGCGGTGTCGGAATTAATTTCGTTGTCGTTGAAACGCGATTTGAGGTGGTTGACCAAGACCTTGCCGTTGGGAAGCACCAGTTCGGTTTTGATTGAGGCGCTGCCCTGAGAAATCCGCTGTTCGCGCATATTCAGAAAATCTTTGTCCGAGACGGAGAAAGCAACGCGAATCGGGTCAGTTTGGACAATGCGGGCCAAATTCTGGGTGGTGGAGTTGACGTAGTTTCCTTCGGTAACCAGAGCCTTACCGATGTAACCGGTAATCGGCGCCTTGATTTCGGTATAGTCCATGTCGATTTTGGCCAGTTCAAGGTTGGCTTCGGCCTGTGCAACGGCCGCCTTGGCCTGCAGGTAGTTGCTCTCCGAAGTGTCCAGCGTGGCTTTGGAAGCGTAGTTCTGGCTGCTCAGCGATTTCTGTCGTTTATAGTCGCGTTCGGCGCGAACCAGATTGGCTTTGGCGCTGTCCAGTTCGGCTTTGCGGAGTTCGACGGTTGCCAGATAACGTTTCTGTTCAATAACGAACAAAATGTCGCCTTCGTTAACCAGAGAGCCTTCCTGGAACAGGACTTTCTCGACATATCCCGTAACCTGAGGGCGCAGGTCAACCGCCTTGATGGCTTCGACATGGCCGATGTAGCTCTTTTTGGGGGAAATGTTGCGCTGTTGAACCTGCTGAACCAGAACATAGGGATCGCCGGCGTCGGCTCCCATCATCGGCATCTGCGGGGTCAGCCGGCTTTTCAGATACCAGCCTGCGGCTACGCATAAAAGCAGAACAGCGGTTTGTTTGAGAACTTTTCTATTACTTACCTTACCTAATTTCATTTTCAGACCTTTCGTCCTTCAGAGCTTTTACTATTAAATCGAAACTTGTGCAAAACAAGTGCGGAAAATTTACCAAAGAATTACTGCTTATGGCATAGGAAAGCATGCCCTGCCATAAACTGAAGATGGTTATAACTGTATCGTTGATGTTCAAGTCTGCAGATATTTCTCCACTTTTTTGCGAATTAGTCAATGCCTGTCTGATGATATTCAAAGGAAAATCGCGAATTTCCTTGACTGAACTCCCGATGTGGGTAAACAGGGTTTCGGACCATTCCATCTGGAAAAGCATGAAAAACATGAATTTCCGGTAGTTGGGAATATCGCGCACCAGTTCGGCGATACAGTTGAAATGGGCGCGCAAATCGCTCAGCGTGTTAACAACCGGCACTTTGCGGGCAATCGCTTCGTTGGTGCGGTTGAACGACTCTTTTATCAGTGCGGCGATGATGTCCGGCTTGTTGCGAAAATGCCAATACACGGCTCCTTTGGTAAGGTTGATGCGTTTGGCTATCTCGTCAAAGGTTGTTTTGGAATAACCTTTTTCATAAAATATATCAAGCGCGGAAAACAGAATTTCCTGTCTTGTCTTCTCGGCCTCTTCCTTGGTTCTTCTGGGCATATTTCTACCGTTTTGCTGTTGTTTTATATATACTTGCCGGTAGGTATGTATAACAAAATCATTTTAATTTGCAAGTTTTTTTTGCAAAGAAAACAGAGATTTTTTATTGCTTCCGGCAGCCGGAGAATATGTCGAGCGCGGGTTCGTAATCGATGGTTTCGATACCGGCCAGTCCCAGAACGGAGTGGAAAAGGTTGTCGTGCGAATGCGGCTGTCCGGCGGTTTTTTTCAGACAATGGCGGTTGATGCCGAAAGCTCGGGCCGAACTGTCGGGAAGCCAGACCAGCATTGGGATTTCCTTTTGATAAGCCGGTGCTGTTTCATATGGCTGGGCGTGGAGATAAATGCCGTTCTCTCCCAAAGATTCGCCGTGGTCGGAAGCATAGAGGAGCGCGACGTTGTATTCGCCGGACAGGGCGGTCAGTTCGTCCATGACTTTGCTCAGAAACATGCTTGTGTAATAGACGGTGTTGTCATAAACGTTGACCAGTTCTTCGGCCGAGCAGCGGCTGAGGTTTTCGGTTTTGCAGACAGGCGACCAGCGGGCGGCCTCTGCAGGATAATGTTCAAAATAAGCCGGACCGTGGCTGCCGGTCTGGTGCATGACGACGAGGATGTCTTTGCCGGTTTGGCGGACTTTGGCGGAAAAGTTGGTAAGCATTATTTCGTCGAGGCAGGACTTTTTCGTGCAGAAGTCTTCGATTTCGACCCGGTCGCAGTTGTTTTTGCAGCCGGTGTTGTTTTCGCGCCAGAGAACCTTGTAGCCGGCTTTCTGCAGTACGTCGAGCAGATTCTCGGTATATTCTTCGGAGCCGACTTTAAAGTTTTTGCGGCCGCTGCGCGAGAACATACAGGGAACGGCGACGGCGGTAGAGGTGCCGCAGGCGGTTGTATCGCCGTAATAGACGATTTCCCTGCGGTGCTTGTCCAGCGGTGCGTTGGTCGGGCGACCATAGCCACCGAGCGAAAAGTTGGCGGCGCGGGCGGTTTCGCCGACTACAAGGACAAACAGGTTTTTCTTGCCGTTGTTCCAGTAACGGTTCAATTTGGCGTCGTCAGCTATCGTTACGAACGGATGGTCCGACTTGCGTCGCATTTTCCAAACCGAAAGCGAGGCGCTGATATAATTGACCGGGACCAGATAATATTTGGCGTCGCGGTGGTTGCGGAAGAATTGTTCGGTTGCGGTGTAATTGCCGAGCATGACGGCAGCGCAAAGGGTTGCCGAAGCGGCGATGACGGTTGCTGTGGAAAGCAATCCCTGTTTGAGGTTCCCGTAATCAATCCTGATTTTCATGATTATCAGAGACGGCAAAAGGCCGAGCAGAGTAAGGAATGTCAGCAGTTTCAGTCCCAGAAGGTCCTGAACTTCATAGATGTCGGTTTGGACGACGTTCAGAAGCATAATCTTGTCAATCGGCGTGTTATAAGCGCTCATAAAATAAAAAACCAGCGCGTTCAGAATACAAAAGAAGATTGCCAGCGGTTTGGCGGTGTATTTGTTGAACAGAAGCGAAACAGCCGCGCAAAGCAGCATAAAGGCACAGAAAAGTCCGCCGGCAACAAACGAAACCGACGGCGAAATGCTCCACAGTTTGCGGGCGAAAGGCAGGTTATAGGCGGCAAGCAGAAACAGTGCGAAAAGCAGGTTGAAACGGAGGCCGGAGATGCAAAACCACGGCTTGGCTGAGAAAATCGTCTGCAGATGTTTGGACATTTCAGTTCTTTCGGTCGTAGAGTTAGAAAAGTTCTCCCTGATGGTCGTCATTTAACACGGCCAGGGCTTCTTTGACAATGGGAATGGTTACGGCGCGTTTGCGGGCCAGCGAAATGTTGTCGGTTTCGGCAACGAGTTTACGGGCAAAAGCGTAGGAGCGCTGCATATTGGCAAGGATGTAGCTGAGCACTTCCTGCGAAATGACAACCTGCCGGTCGTTGAACAGCTTGACGATCAACGCCTGCAGCAACTCGTCGTCCGGTTCGCGGATTTCCACCGTGGGAACGATATTCAGTCTTGAGCGCAAATCCGGCAGCGCAATGTGCAGGCGGGCAGGAGCGATTTCCGAGGTAAAAAGGATATAGCCGTTTTCGTTGCGGTACTGATTGTAAAGATGAAACATCGCTTCGTTGTCGATATTGTCGTTCATATCTTCGACAATCAGGCAGGGATGCTGTTCGAACAGCCGCAGGGTTTCCGTCCCGACTTCCGAGGCGCGAACGCGGGGAATTTTATACGGATAACGGGTTTTGACGGATACGTTGTCGGAAAACATGTGAGCCAGATGACTTTTGCCGCAGCCGGCCGGGCCATACAGGCAGACGGCGAAAAACGGCCAGTCGGGCCAGTTTTCGACATAAGCAAAGGCTTCGGCATTACAGGAGGCGACCATGAAGTCCTCTTTGCCGAGAAACGGTTGGTGTTCGAAAGCCAGTGGCAGCTGTCTGATGTCGGTGTTTTTGTTCATCTTTTGTCCGTCAGTTTCTGCTCAAAACGTCAAAAACCTTTTTGGTCAGGTCGCCGAGGCTGAATGGTTTGGCCAGAAAGTCAAAATCCTGCGAGCCGGCAAGTTCGCGGCGGGCAATTTCTTCCGAATAGCCGGAGGCCAAAATGATTTTGACGGCGGGAATCTGTTCGCGGACGCGGGCGGCCAGTTCGGCGCCGTTAATGCCGGGCATTACCATATCAGTTATCAGCAGGCCGAAGTTTTTGTCGTGCTCCAATTGTTCTAGCGCATTCTCGGCCGAATTGCAAGCGACAACGTCAAAACCTTTTTTCTTTAAGGCGCGGACGCCGAAAGCCCGAACCGAATCTTCATCTTCGACGAAGAGAATGCGGGTTGAGGCAGCGTCCGGATTTTCCCGGACGCTGCGGTCAATGGCCGAAACGTTCAGGCCGAATATCAGTTTCTGGCTGACGGCGACGGGAGAGGTAATTTTCTCCTGAACGGTCAGAACCGGCGAACCGTCTTTGGCTTTGACAGTGTCCTGTTCGTCGCCGCGTTTTTCCTCTTCATCGTCGACGGCGGTGTCAAAACGCGGCAGATGAATGGAGAAGGTGGTGCCTTTGCCGACAATGCTTTCGACTTTGATGAAGCCTTCGGTCTGGCGGACAATGCCGTAGACCATGGCCAGGCCGAGGCCGGTACCGGAGCCGACGACGTTTTGTTTGGTGGAGAAGAAGGGTTCAAAGATGCGGGTAAGGTTTTCAATCGGAATGCCGCAGCCGGTGTCTCTGACATCGATAACCACAAATTCGCCGGGTTTGATTACGTCGGCGCCGAACCGGTAAGGTTCGGAGAGCGTTTCGGTGCGGGTGGAAATGCTGAGCGTGCCGCTGCCGTTCATGGCGTCTTTGGCGTTGACGGCCAAGTTGATGATAACCTGCGAAAACTGAACCGGGTCGACGCGGATATATCCCAGGTCGCTGCCATGGTAAAATTCAAGCACAATCTGTTCGCCGAGAATCCGTTTGAGCATATGGCTGAGTTCGACGAAGTTTTCGGTAACGTCGATCAGTTTCGGCTTCAGGGGTTGTTTGCGCGAGAAAGCCAGCAGCTGGCGAACCAGCCCGGCGGCACGATTGGCGTTTTGCTTGATTTGGATCAGGTCGGTAAAGGACGGATCGCCGACGCCGTGACGTTGAAGCAGCAGGTCGCAGAAGCCGATCATGGCGGTCAGCAGGTTGTTGAAGTCATGGGCGACGCCGCCTGCCAACTGGCCCATGGCCTGCATTTTCTGAGCTTGGGCAAACTGCATCTCCAGCGTTTTTTGTTTGGTGGCGTCAATCATATACAGAACCAAACCGTCGATTTCGCTGATGTCGAAAGAATAGAAGCGGCGCATCGGACTGATGTAGAGCTGAATGATGCGTTCTTCGCGGCCGAGACTGACGTGGACGTCCAGCGAAGCCGAGGCATCGGCGGAAGCGTAAATGGCGGCAAACTGTTTTTTGAGTTCGGCGGCGTCTTCGGTTTTGACATAGTCAAAGATGCTTTTGAGCAAAATGTTTTCCTTGGCGGCGCCAAGAAAACTCCGGACTTTGGCATTGCAATCGGTTATTTGACCGTCGCGGTTGATGAAGACGATGCCGACCGGCGCGTAATTGAAAAGCCAGCTGATTTTATCCAGCGAAGCGCTGAGTTCTTTTTTGACGTCGCGGTCGGACGGAATGCCGGCGACGGCAACGCCGCGAATCTTGTACTCCCTGTTGCCGCGGAAACTTTCCTGAGCGACGAAACATTCGACCGTTTCATGTGCGGTGCTGACAAAAAACAACCTCCCTGACCAGGTCGTGTTCTGCGGCGTTTCGACGTTTTCGCCCAGATATTTGCGGAAATCGGTGCCGATAAGGTCTTCGCGGGCAACGCCGACAATGCGGGCAAAGGCGTGGTTGGCGTATTCGATTTGAAAATCGCGGGTGCAGGTATAAAGCCCGACCGGGAGATCGTCGAGAAAATCGTGAAGGTTTTTACGCTCTTCCTGAAAAACGTGCTCCATGTTTTTGGCGGCGGTAATGTCCTGGAAGTTCCAGTATAAATAGGTGTCTTTTTTGATTGCTTTAATTGAAAAAGGGCCTTCGAAAATGTCGGTTTTTTTCAAAAATATCGGCCGGACGGTAATTTCGAACCATTCTTCGTCGGCAAAAATTCTGTCCCGGTCATGGTGCAGGTTTAACGCCAGCGTGACTTTTTCGGCGGCAAGGTCGCGGCAGGCGGTTTGCAGGCGGTAGAAAGCCGCTTTGTTGAGACGGTTCTCGCTGAGCTGTTTTTCCAGATATTCGAGAATCGGTTCGTTTTTGAGCAGTTCTCTGGCGACGTCGTTCTGAATGACCGGTTCTCCGGCAGCATTGTCAATCCGGCGGGCTTTGAAGTCGTTTTTGATAATTTCGTTGGCAAAACCGCCGTAGCTGATGGCTTCTTCGCCGGCGCGGAGGGTTTTGATGGTAAGCGCAAGGCAGAAAATGCACAGTATCAGCATGGACAGAATCAGATAAAGGTAATATTCCGGGTATACCATAAACAGGATTATCGCCGCGGCGAGGGCGATGAGCGAATAGGCAAGCTGCAGCAAACGCTTTTGCAGCAGTTTATCGGGCCTGTGGGTTTTTAAGCTGCATAACATATCCAATTACCTCGGCAACGGCCTTGAAGTGTTCGGCCGGAATCGATTGATCCAGTTCTACGGAAGCGAAAAGCGCGCGCGCCAGCGGCGGGTTCTCGACAATGGGAATGTCGTGTTCTTCGGCTATTTCCCTGATGCGCAGCGCCAGATTGTCCAGACCTTTGGCAACGACAACCGGCGCGTCCATTTTTTCCATTTTGTATTCCAGGGCGACGGCATAGTGCGTCGGGTTGACGATAACCACATCGGCGCGGGGGACGGCATCCATCATGCGGTGGCGGGCGCGTTCCATGCGCACCTGACGGATACGCGATTTGACCAGCGGGTCGCCTTCCATCTGTTTGTATTCGTCTTTGACTTCCTGTTTGGTCATGCGCAGTTTCTTCAAATGCTGATATTTCTGATAGGCGTAGTCGGCAACGGCGATGACCAGAACGGCGATAACTACCGTAAAAATCAACAGTACCACAATTTTATGAATAAAAGATAAAATTGCCATGGTTTCCATGCCCGGCATCAGGTTGACCTTTTCCAGATAAGGGCGGATGACGAGAACGCCGATAAATGCGATGACGGTAATTTTGATGATGCCTTTTAAGCTCTCGACGATTTTTTTCATGTTTATAAACTGGGTCATTGCCGCAAAGATGTTCAGCTTGTTCCAGTTCGGTTCCAGTTTTTTCGGCGCGTAGACGAAACCGGTCTGGGCAACGCTGGCAAAAATGCCGAGCACCATGAAAATGGCAAAGGGAATGCCGAGAATTTTCATGAGGGCAATGACCGTATTGTAAAGCAGGAGCCTGATGTGGCGGCCGTCGGTGGGAATGGCGTCCGGATTTTCGACGAACTTGAGCGAAAACATATAGAACCATTTGAACATCAGCGGCAGCACCAGCCAGATGACGAACAGCATGCCGAGCAGCATGATAAAGCTTTTGGCATCCTGAGAGATGGCAATGTCGCCTTCTTCTTTGGCCTTGCTTATTTTTCGTTCCGACGGTTCTTCCGTTTTTGAGGCTTCGTCATCATCTTCGGCAATCATGCTCAGCTCCCGGAAACAAATTTCATCAGGCCGCCTTCATAATATTTGACGAACCAGAGAATCATTATCGGCGTGGTTATAAAAAGCAGTCCCAGTCCCAGATAAATCTGCAAAGGCAGGGAGAGGAAAAAGATGTTCAACTGCGGCATCAGGCGCGAAACGAGTCCCATGCCGACATAAAAGACGATTGAAAAAGCAATGAACGGCGAGGCGATTTTGAAGCCGATGACAAAACTTGCGTTGACGGTCTGGCTCATGAAGTCGGAGAAGTCGCCGAGCGGCAAGGGCAGACCGACCGGAAACAGCCGGTAACTGTCGACGACCGCGGAAAGCATCAGATGATGCAGGTCGGTGATGAATATGACGGTCAGGGCAATGATGCTTAAAAAAGTTTCAAGAACGATGCTTTGGGTTTGGAAAGTCGGGTCAAAAATCTGGGCATTGGAAAAGCCGATGGCCTGTCCGGCAAAGTTGCCGACGAGACTGAGCGCGGCATAGAGCGCCTGCATGAACAGTCCCATGAACACGCCGCAGGTAATTTCGAACAGTGCCAGCCGCAGAAAGTCAAGAAAATCAGCCGGTGCCGGCGGCAGAAAACTGCTCAGAAACGGTACCAGCACCACCGTTATTGCCAGAGCAATCGTAAGCCGCTGGCGTTCGGTAACGTAAGAAACCGCGAAGCCCGGCATTAACAGTATTGCCGAGCCGATACGCAGAAAGACGAAGATAAACTGATAAATTTCCAGATTCAGGAGCTGGGTCATTGCCGTCATCCGCCGTTGACTATCTTGTCAAACAAAGTGTCGGAAAGCATCCGCATTTGGTTGAGCATAAACGGAAAAAGCAGGATAAGCGTGAAAAAGACGCCGAGAATTTTCGGGACAAAAGCCAGCGTCATTTCCTGAATCTGGGTCAGAGCCTGAAAAATACCGATTATCAGACCGATGAACAGCGCAACCAGCAGTACCGGGCTGACGACTTTTATCAGCGTAAAAATCGCTTCGCGGGAAATGTCCAAAACTTCTACTTCGTTCATGTCGGTCAACCTATTCTAACGGGGTTTGTTTTTCAAAGTAAACATGGTTTTCGAGGCCGGTCAGAAAAGCGCCGTCATAGCCGCTGTCGACAATGCCCTTGAAATAGAGGCCGCTGACTTTTTTCCAGTTTTCGTCCCAGTATTCGGTAATGACCGCGTCAGAATCGGTAAAGGATGCGCGAGCCAGCCACGGGGTCTTGTCGATCTGCCAGCCGTCCCTCCAATAATAGTCGCGGCGGTTGGCTTCGCTGACGTTCATTTTGGCAAAAATCAGCCGTTTGGCACCGTTTTTCTTGAACTTCAGGCTGTCGACATCTTCTCTTGAGAGCGGTTCCCGATGGCGGAAAAAAGGCTCAATGACGACAATGTCATAGTTGGAATCCCTGATGTCCTGCAAAAAACGTTCTTTGTCATCATAAAGACTGTCGTCAATGAAGAACGAGATGTTGGCCGCGTCGGCAACTTTATAGATGTTGCGGGCATTTTCGTTGATTATCGGCTGCTTTTTTATTTTGCGGAAGGCGGTTTCCGGTTTGACGAAAGCATAGAGCAGGCTGCCGAAACCTGCCGAGTTCATGATTGCTTCGTCCAGTTCCGTTTCCGAGGAACAGCTGTCGATGGAAATAATTTTCAGGCCGTGTTCCTTAATATGCGGACTCAGTTTGCGGCTGCCGCAGAAACGATTGTTGACGGCAATGCCGCTGAGATGCCGTCCGTAGTTTTCAGCAGAGGCGGAATAAGCCAAATCCGGTTCGGTTTGTTTCAGATGCGCCAGAAAGACCGGGTCGTCGGCATTAATGCCTTTGCGCCGCGCTTCGTTGTAACCGTCAAGATGGTATTCCCACAGGCTTTTGTGCAGAAGCTCTTCTCCTTCGTGGGCGATGATTTCAAAGTCCTTGTTTTCGGCTTTGGCAAACTCGGCCAGAGCCACAACGTTATCACGCATGGCTTTGCGATAGTTGACGATAGTTTTCGGCGCGACCTTGATGTCCAAAATCTGCTCTTCGTAGGTATAGGGGTTGGCTGACGTAAAACCGTACAAACCGGCATACGCACTTGCCGAGAAGGCAAGTGCGGTAATAAAGCCGGTTAACGTTATGTACGGTCTATGTAATGACATCGGGTTGCTGTTTTCCTGTACGGGGTTCGATTTCGGCAATGTCCGCGGCAATTTTGGCAATGTCTTTCAGCATTGTCAACGGTTCTTCGCGGAGTTTGTCTTTTTCGAACTTTTCCATGTAAACGCGGAGCGTGGCGCCGCTGGTGCCGGTTCCCGAGAGACGGTAAACGATGCGTGAACCGTCGGCGAATTTGACGACCAGACCGTTTTTGGTCGAAGAACCGTCAACCGGGTCGTTGTAAACAAACGGGGCGGCTTCGCTGACTTCAAAGCTGCCGAACTTTTTGCCGTTCAGTTCCGGAAGCCTGTTTTCCAAATCGGCCATCAGTTTGTCGGCAACGTCTTTGTCTATGCCTTCAAAGTCGAAACGGATATAATAGCTGCGGCCGTATTTTTTCCAATGGTCGACGGTAATTTCCTCAACCGATTTACCCGTGGCGGCAATAATGCTCAGCCAGAACAGAATGGCCCAAATGCCGTCTTTTTCGCGGATATGGCTGGAGCCGGTACCAAAGCTTTCTTCGCCGCAGAAGGTAATGCGGTTGGAATCCATCAGGTTGACAAAGTATTTCCAGCCGGTCGGAACCTCGTAGCAGTCCATGCCCAGCGCTTTGGCCGTGCGGCAGACGGCCGTAGACGTCGCGGCAGATTTGGCCACGCCGTAAATGCCGTTTCTGTAAGCCGGAATCAGTTTGTAGTTATCGGTAATAATCGACAGGCTGTCGGAAGGCGAGACGAAAAATTTTCTGCCCAGAATCATGTTGCGGTCGCCGTCGCCGTCATTGGCAGAACCGAAGTCGGGTGCGTCGTCGCCGTACATGATGCCGATGAGTTCCTTGGCATAAACCATGTTCGGATCCGGGTGCAGGCCGCCGAAATCCGGTTTGGGAACGGCATTGATGACCGATCCCGGCGCGGCGCCGAGGATTTCTTCAAAAATGCGTTTTCCATAAGGGCCGGTAACGGCGTTCATGGCGTCGAACTTCATGGTAAAACCGGATTTGAAAAGCTTTTTCAGCGCTTCAAAGTCGAAAATCCCTTCGAGCATTTCGACATAGTCCTTAATCGGGTCGATGACTTCAATCGTCATGTTCTCCAGTTTCTGAACGCCGATTTTGCCAAGGTCGATGTCGGGCGCTTCGAGAATCTTGTATTCGCTGATGGTTTGAGAGTTTCTGTAGATGGCATCGGTAATCGATGTCGGAACCTGACCGCCGGTTTCGTCGGAATACTTCACGCCGAAATCGTTGTCGATGCCGCCCGGGTTGTGGGAAGCGGAGAAGATAAAGGCGCCGTTGGTTTTGTTCTTGAGCAGAACGTTGGAACCGGCCGGCGTTGACATGAAACCGTTCTGGCCGATGATGAGTTTGGCTACGCCGTTGGCCGCGGCCATTTTGATAAATTTCTGAATGGCAACGTCGTTATAATAACGGCCGTCGCCGCCTACTACATAGGTTTTGCCTTCTACGCCGCCGATGGTATTGAAAACGGTTTGAATGAAGTTTTCAAAATAGTTGGGCTGCATCATGACTTTGGTTTTTTTGCGCAGGCCGCCGGTACCCATTTTCTGGTCGGTGTAGGGGGTAGTAGCAACTGTTTTTATCATACTCTCTCCTTTTAATACGTTTAATAATTTTATGTCAGGAGTTTATCACTATAAGGATTAAACTCAAGTCTAAACATAGTTATCAAATGTTTATTTTCGAGAGAGCGCGGCGCGGAGTTCGTCGATGAGTTCGGGCAGGTAGGGAAGGTCGGAGGTTTGGGTCGAAAAGTCGGACAACAGTTTCAGACGTTCGGCAATTTGCGGGTTGTTGTCATCGATGCCCGCGGGCAGGCCGAGCAGGCGAAGGGCTTCGCCGCGGTTATAGGGGCGGTTGAGGCGCCGGTCGTTTTCCTGCTGCCGGTTTAGCCGGCGGCGCAGGTCATTAACGATAAAAGGCGAAACCGGCATGATAAGATTTTTGCGCAGTGCTTTGTAATATGCCAGAAAAAACAAAATGGCGGCGATTGCGGCCAGGGGCCAGATTTTGTGATGAGAATGGAACATGAGGGCGGCAAAGCCGAAGTAAAAGGCAAATCCCCAGAGCAGATTACTGTCGGCTTGCGACGGAATAAAAAAGTTGCGCTGCCGGACGCTTCCGGCGGCAAAACGGTTGAGAAAGCGCCCGAGGACGTAACCGCAGGCAACGACAAACATCAGCAGGCTGAGTTCTTTCATCTTTTGTTCCTATTCGGGGCAGATGAATTCGGCCAAAGCGCGAATCTCGCGTTTGGCGGCAATGTGGGAAACGCTCATTTTGAAACGCAAGTCGGGGTGCTGCATGTCCAGAACCGTCAGCCCTTCAAGAAACAGTTCGCGGTAAATGACGCGGTCTTTGATAATTTCGGCCAGACGGAAACCGTAAAGTTTGGACATTTTTTCAAGATACTTGAAAACGGTTTGTTTGTTGCGGGAGTTGTATGACGACAGCTTGTTGCCGACGACGATCCAGTTCAGGTACGGTTTGCCGAGCGAAGCCAAGTATTTTTTCACTTCCCAGATGTAGTTGGCGTAATGTCCGGGCTGGCCGATTTTTTCGTTTTCGAAGTCGATGTCGGCCAGAACGTTTAAGTCAATCAGACTGTCGGAAATCGGCGTAATCAGCGTGTCGGCGAAGCGGTGCGCTTCTTCAAAAAGATAGTTTTTGGTGCCGGGGGTGTCGATGATGACCGCGTCGTAATTGTCGAGCAGTTTGGATATCTGCATGCGGATATTGGCGCGATCGGCCGGAATCAGGCCGTAATCTTCCTGCGGCGAGAATTTGTAATGAACGGGTATCGGCAGTGAGATTTTATGCCGGGCGCAGAAAGTTTCGCGGTTTTCGAGATATTTGGAGAGCGTTCCCTGACGGCCGTCCATGTCGACTGTGGCGACCGAAAACCCTTCCTGCATCAGCTTGATGGCCAGATGCATGGAAATGGTGGATTTGCCGGTGCCGCCTTTTTCGTTGCTGATAACAATAACGTGGGCTTTTTTCTGAATCGGGTCGTTCATGGTTTAATACTGCTGCTGATAACGATTGTGCGCCAAAATAAGCTGTTTGTTTTCCTGTTGTGCGACCACTATACAGGATTTGTTTGATTTTTTCAAACTTTTACAGGCCGCGTCGGCTTCGTTCTTTGCAAAACCGGTAATTTTGGAGCGGTAGATGATGGCCGCGCCTGTGGATACGGGTTCAATGTCAATCGGTTTGTCGGCCAGTTTGCGCGAGGCTTTCTTTTTTATCTCAAGCGCATAGTTGCGCGCTTTGGCGTAGTTTGAAAAAGCGCCGACCTGAATGTCCCAGAGCTTGGGGTTTGGTGCGTTTTTTTCCAGCGAGGCAAGTTTTTGTTCCGGTTCGGAGCCGATGTTTTTTTCTTCCAGTTCAGCATACATGCTGGACGTGTTGACTTTGTCGTTTAAGGCCAGCTTGCTCAGCCCCTTGCTCATCATCTGGGCGACTTTTCTGTCGCGCTCGCGGGCGGTGTTGTGACCCATGGTTACGGCAATAACGCGGTGGCCGTCGCGTTCTGCCGAAGTGATGATGTTGTAGCCGGAAGCGTTGGTAAATCCGGTTTTCAGACCGTCGGCACCTTCAAAGTTTTTGAGAATGTGGTTATGCGTGTAAATGGTTCGGCCGTCGTAGGTAAATTTTTTGGCGGAAAACCATTTGTAGTACTGCGGAAAATGGTGGTACATGGCGGCGGCCAGCAAGGCCATGTCGCGCGCGGTGGTTTTCTGATGTTTGTCGGGCAGGCCGGAGGCGTTTTTGAAAGTGGTGTTTTTCATGCCGAGTTCGCGGGAAACGCGGGTCATCGATTTGGCAAAATTTTCTTCGCTGTAACCGAGACCTTCGGCCAAAACCGTAGCGCAGTCGTTGGCAGATTTGACAATGACGGCCATGATGCAGGTTTTAACGTCAATACTTGAACCGGCGCGGAGGCCGAGTTTGGACGGCGAACGGTTGGCCGCATGCCGGGAAACGGGGAGTTTGTCGTCAAGTTTGATTATGCCTTTTTCCAAGGCGTCGAAAGTGATGTAAAGCGTCATGACTTTGGTCAGGGAGGCGGGATAGCGCAGCGTGTCGGCCGCGGAAGAGGACAAAACCTCGCCGGACGCGGCGTCGATGGTAATTGAAGAAACGGAGGCTCCGGCTTCGGGGGCAGAATATGCGGCAAAACCGAGCATGAGCAAAGCATACCCGAAAACGCGCCGTAATTGCCTGTGAAAACTGCTTTTCATCTTTTTTCTTTCTCTTTTTCTCTTTTCTGCTCAGGTCTTCCCCGTCTTCGTCTTCATCCTCTTCTTCGGTCATCCGGCGGCGTCCGTCCTCTTCCAGGCTCTCTGCCTCCTCATCTTCCTCCTCATCCTCATCATCCTCATCTTTCTTCCACACTTCAGAAAGAATGAAAAGAAGGATCACAAACAGAACCGCCAGGCCGATGATAATAAGCCCTTCCGTCGTCTTCATGGCCATAACCACATAGCCGATCACCGGAATGGTAAATACCACCTTGGCCACTCCGTTGCTGATATTGGCTTCTTTGGTAAGCTGAGGACTGGTATTGGGTGCTGTCAGGGTACAGGTATCTTCCTGAACATTTAAGTTCGTCACCCGATAGACGTAACTGCCGCTGCTGGCCTGTTCCAGAACCTTATCCCCGTTCTTCAGTTCCCCTGCTTCCTTATCCACTGCATAGGTCACGCTTCCCGGAGCCAGATTTGTCTGCATGGACATATCGTCCATTACAAAAGTCTGAACTCCCGCCAGCGGCGGAACCAGAAGAGCCGCTGCCGTCAGGATCGCACCGACCAGAATTATATTAACGATTACCTTCAAAAATCTGGACATTTGAATCTCTCCTTAACTCCACAATCTTTTGCTGTCTCTTATTCTATCATTTTCTGTCCGTTCTGTATACAAAAATCTGGAATTTTCCAAAATTTCTTGCTATAATCCTTGCGGAGGTACTGTCTATGAAACGCGAAATCAAACTGATCGAAGATCTCTCTTTAAACGCCTGGCCCTCCCACCAGATCCAGTTTTATGACGGGTGGGTTCTGCGTTTTTCCTATTTTTATACCCACCGGACCAACAGCGTGGAACAGCTGGGTCCTTCCTCCCTTCCCCTGGATGAAAAAATCTTCTACTGTGAGAATATCTACCGGGACTGGGGCACTCCTGCCATTTTCAAGATCACTCCTCTGCTGGAACCGGACTTTGAAAAACGGCTCTGCTCCAGAGGCTACCACACAGAACATATCACCGAAGTGATGGACCTGGATCTTCCGGAGCATTTTTCCTGCCCTGAAAATGGCCGGGTACTGCTGGAACACAAAGTCAGCGACCGCTGGATCAACGGCCTTTTTGCCCTCAAGGGAACAACCAACGCCATGCACCGTCTGGTCGTCCCCTCCATGTACCGCGCGATTCCGAAAGAAACGATCTGCGCCTCCATCTGGGAGGATGGCCGCATCGCAGCTACAGGACTGGGGATCCTGGACCGGAATTATATCGGCCTTTATGCCATCCATGTCCATCCTTCCTTCCGCCGAAGGGGGTATGCCCGCAGCCTGTGCACCTCTATCTTAAATGCCGGACGGGATCTGGGCGCCTCCCGCGCCTATCTGCAGGTGGTAAAGGATAATCAGAATGCCAAAGCGCTCTACCAGAGCCTGGGCTTTCAGGACCTCTACACCTACTGGTTCCGGGTGAAAGAATCGGATTACTCTCCGAAAGACCGGGCGCAGCGCTTCAGCATCTCCCGAATCGGAAGCTGATAGGGACACCGGCTCTCACAGGCGCCGCATTCCACACAGGCGGAAGCCTTCACCGCCAGAGTACTGTATCTTTCCCGGGCCCATCCTTCCAGATTATACCGGGAGAGATATCCTTCAAAGAGAAATACGCTGGGGATCTGGATCCCTACGGTACAGGGTGCACAGTAATTGCATCTTCTGCAGAAATTACTGCCCAGCTCCCGTCGTATCTTCTCTATCTTCTCCTGCTCCTCTTCTGTAAGAGGGCCTTTCTCCTCCACAGCCCGGCAATTCTCCTCCACTTCTTCTCTGTCATACATGCCAGGGATCACCACCGTCACATTTTCATTGGAAGCAATAAACCGAAGCGCCAGACGGGCATCCTCAATGGCCCCTCCCGCCAGCGGCTTCATACAGATAAATCCGATTCCTCTCTCCCGGCACTTTGCAATCAGTTCTTCTCCCTGAGTCTCTACAATATTATAAGGAAACATGATCGTCTCCACCCAGGGCAGATCCAGCGCCCGCTCGAAAACCTGAGCCGAGTGGGCAGTCAGGCCCAGATGACCGATCTTCCCCTGTTCTTTCGCCTCCGTTAACGCCTCCAGCGCTCCCCCCGGCGCCAGGATCTGATCCAGCTGTTCCATACTGGGATTATGTACCTGATACAGATCGATATAATCTGTCCTCAGATTCTTAAGGCTTGTCTTGATATCCTCCGCCATATGTTCTCTGTCCCGGGACATACTCTTGGTCGCCAGCACAAACCGATCCCGCATTCCTTCCAGCGCCTGTCCCAGATACGCCTCACTCACCGTATAGGCCCGGGCCGTATCAATATAATTGATCCCCCGCTCTGCCAGTTCCTCCAGAAGTTCTCTCGTCTTTTCCGGCGTGATTCTCTGAACCGGGATCCCGCCCAGACCCACATTTGAAATCTCAATTCCTGTTTTTCCCAGGATTACTCTCTTCATCTTCCACACTCCCATCTGTATCTTCTGTATTCTTTCCACTCAATTATACTGGAATCTGCCCGGGTTTTCAACCGCAGAGCGTTTTTCCCCTCATTTGCAGATTCTGCATTTTACAGCGCAGCCTGCCGGGGTCGCCGCACAACCCCCCAGCGCTGTTTCTTTCAGTTCAAAGGGAAGGCTTCTTCCCACCCTTCCCATCGCTTCCGCCATCTCATCAAAAGGAATGGGAAAATCCACACCGCTCAGACTTACCTGTGCGCAGGCCACTGCATTTAGCGCCCCAATAAAATTCCGGCTCTGGCAGGGCACCTCCACCAGCCCCGCCACAGGATCGCAGACCAGTCCCAGAAGATTGGAAAGCGCCATGCCGGCTGCGCTCAGGCACATTTCGGGAGTTCCTCCCATCATCTCTGTCACCGCCGCCGCTGCCATGGCAGATGCAGATCCCACCTCAGCCTGGCATCCCGCCTCTGCCCCTGAAACAGAGGCATTTCTCATCAGAAGATAGCCCACAGCGCCCGCACAGAAAAGTCCCTGCCGGACTTCCTCCTCTGTCAGCCCCCTCTCCTCTTTTACCGCAAGAAGAGCGCCCGGAATCACTCCGGAAGAACCCGCCGTGGGCGCAGCCACGATCAGTCCCATAGAAGCATTCACCTCCAGCACCGCCATGCTGTAGGCAATCACTCTGGTCATCAGGGAATCACAGACACTCCTTTTCCCGCTTCCAAACTCCAAAACCTTCCGTCCTTCGCCTCCGATCAGACCGCTGAGGGATCGCTCCGGCTTCTCCAGCTGCTTTTTTACCGCCGCCTGCATAATCTCTGCAACCTGCTCCATCTCCCGGAGCATCTCCTCCTCTGTCCGCAGGCCGCTGTCCGTCTCTCTTCTCTTCATAATTTCTGAAATCGGCAGTCCTTCCTCTCTGCACAGTTCCAGCAGTTCTTTTCCTGATCTGAAATCCATCTTCTCCTCCTACAGCTGGATCAAAAGCGTCTCTTCCACAAAGGGATTCTGCTCGATCTCTTTTAATACTTCCCGGGGGATCTTCTCGTCCGATTCCACCACCGTATAGGCCAGTTCCCCTTTGTTCTCCCGGAACAGGCGCATAAATGCAATGTTCACATTCTGATCTGCCAGACTTCTTGTAATATGGGCCACGACCCCCGGCTTGTCAAACTGTCGCACGATCAGCGTGCTGTACTCTCCGGTGAATTCCACCCGGATCCCGTTGATCCTGGTGATTCTTATCCTTCCTCCTCCGGTGGATTCTCCCCGCACACTCATCTCTCTGCCGGAAATCCCCCAGAGCTGAATCTCCACCGTATTCGGGTGTTCCATCACTTCTTCCGTATCTACAAGATATTCATATTCGATTTCCTGTTCCCCGGCAATCCGAAACGCATCCCGGATGCGCATATCGTAAGTATCAAATCCGAGGATCCCGCCCAGCAGCGCCTTATCCGTCCCGTGTCCCCGATACGTCTGGGCAAAAGAACCGTACAGTGTAAAACGCACCCTCCTGACCGGTTCGGGAAACATTTTCCGGGCCATCTTTCCTATAGAAACCGCCCCTGCCGTATGAGAGCTGGACGGCCCGATCATCTTCGGCCCCAGCACATCAAAAACACTCAAAAATTCCATTCTTTTCTCCTTTGGTATGATCCAGAACTTTTGAATTCATCATAGCACATATCTTCCGGTTAGGACAGATAGTTCCTCATACTTTTCAGGGCATGTTTCTCCAGACGGCTCACCTGAGCCTGGGAAATGCCGATCTCCCCGGCAACCTCCATCTGCGTTTTCCCTTCAAAAAAACGCAGTTCCACGATATGGCGCTCCCGCTCTCCCAGCCGTCCGATTGCATCCTTCAGAGCCAGATCCTGGATCCAGTTTTCTTCCCGGTTCTTCTTATCGCTGATCTGATCCATCACATAAAGCGTATCCCCTCCCTCTGTGTACACCGGTTCATAGAGACTCATGGGACTCTGGATCGCATCCAGCGCGTAGACGATCTCCTCTTTGGGAATGCCGATCTCAGAAGCAATCTCCGCAATCGTAGGTTCCTTCTGATTCTGCTTCATATAGCTTTCTTTGGCATAAATTGCCTTATAAGCCGTATCCCTAAGAGAACGGCTCACCCGGATACTGTTGTTATCCCTCAGATAGCGCCGGATCTCTCCGATGATCATGGGAACCGCATACGTGGAAAATTTCACATTCAGCTCCGTATCAAAATTGTCAATAGCCTTCATAAGCCCAATGCAGCCGATCTGAAATAAGTCGTCCGGATTTTCATTGCTGGAAGAAAACCTTTTGATCACGCTTAAGACCAGGCGAAGGTTTCCCTTAATATACTCCTCCCGGGCCTGCTGATCCCCAGACCGGATCCTTTTGAACAGGTCTTCTTTTTCCGCACTGGTCAGCACGGGAAGCCTGGCTGTATTTACACCGCAGATTTCCACTTTATTCAATGCCATATCTGAAGTCCTCCTGAAAATCATTCTTCCATACTAGAATCATTCTCAGTTGGCTGGCCGAATATACGATTCGGTGTAAAATATAAAAAGTTTTAGCCCTTGACAAAAGTTTTCCTTGTCTTTTTTCAGAATCCGTATTATACTAGAACTGTTAAAAATGCAGAGTAGAGTAATGCGCGTTAAGTGCCGCCTGTACAGGGAGTTGACGGACGGACGAAAAGGCAGCCGCGAAGGAGCGGTGAGGTCTTGCGGTGTATTATTCGCATCTCGCTGCAACAGAAGGTAAAGATTGGGATTATCTCCTATTGTAGCTGTCTCTTATACACATCTGACGCTGCCGACGAACTCTAGG
>ENA-OYVP01000503-OYVP01000503.1-human-gut-metagenome-genome-assembly--contig:-NODE-503-length-24876-cov-5.288788_pt1 | contig 24876 bp, 14 predicted proteins | sample MGYA00244160_ERZ653377 | MGnify/ENA primary metagenome ERZ653377 (study PRJEB26926, sample SAMN06165160) | human gut metagenome | biome: ENVO:00009003; feature: ENVO:2100002; material: ENVO:00002003...
ACGAGATCATGCCTAGTCTCGTGGGCTCGGAGATGTGTATAAGAGACAGGCCGTCCACCGTCCGGCAGATCGCCGCGACGCAGAAGGTGAAACTCTCCTGTACGCGCTTCCTCAAGGGCGGCGAGCGCCTTTCCGGCCACCTGAAAAACCAGAAACTGCTCGACGCCATCGCCGCGGGCGGCTGGGATTACGTCATCCTCCAGGAGCAGAGTTCCGCACCGGCCATGCCGACCCGGCAGGTCGCACGGGAAGTCTACCCTGCGGCGCGTACGCTCGACAGCCTGGTGCACGTCGCGTCGCCCGATGCCCGTGTGATCTTCTACATGACGTGGGGGCATAAGAACGGCAACCGCTTCCCGATTCCGGAGTACCCGCCCGCCAACAGCTACGGCACCATGCAGGAACGGCTGATTACCAGCTACCTCGAAATGGCCTACGACAACGACGCATGGTGTGCCCCCGTGGGCATGGCATGGCGCCGGGTGCGTGCCGAAAGGCCCGATTACGTGCTCTATGCGCAGGATTGTTTCCACCCCGGGCCGCTGGGCAGCTACCTGGCCGCGAACGTGATTTTCACCACGATCTACGGCAAGCCCTACCAGACCGCCTGCACGCTGGATTTCCCGGCCGAACAGGCCGAATACATCCAGCGTGTGGCGCAGCAGACCGTGCTGGAAAACCTCACGCTGCTGAATATAAAAAGGTAATCGGATTTGTACGGATTCATGCCCGCGCTTCGACAAGCGCGGGTTTTTTCGGATCTTGGACGCCCGCCGGCCTTGCCGCAGGCCGTTCCGCCGGACAGGATGCCTGCTCTCACCGCTCGCTCAGCTCCAGCCAGCGCATCGTCTTTTCGTCGATCGACGCGATCAGCTCCGCTATGCGCCGTGACTGCGCCGTGAGCTCCTCCACCGGGAGCGTCCCCGACGAGAGCGACGCCTCGAGTGCCGCTTTCTCGGCCTCGAGCGCCGGGATTTCCGTTTCGAGCGCTTCCAGCTCCCTCTTTTCGTTGAACGAGAGCTTGCGCGGCACAGCCTCCGCCGCCTGTGTTTTCGCCGCCTGCGGTTTGGGGCGGGCCTGTGCGGCTTCGGCGCGGCGTGCCGCTTCGTATTCGCGCTTCCAGGCCACGTATTCCGAGTAGGTTCCCGCAAAATCCCTGATCTCGCCCCCGCCGCAGAAAACCAGCAGGTGGTCGGCGACCTTGTCCACGAAATAACGGTCGTGCGACACCACGATCACGCAGCCTCTGAACGCTTGCAGGTACTCTTCCAGGATGCCCAGCGTTACGATGTCCAGGTCGTTCGTCGGCTCGTCCAGCACCAGGAAATTGGGGCTCTGCATCAGCACCGTGCAGAGGTATAACCTCCGCCGCTCGCCGCCGCTCAGGCGTGCCACGTAATTGTATTGCGTTTCCGGTGTGAAGAGGAAATGCTGCAGCAGCTGCGAGGCGCTCATCCGCCGCCCGTCGCCCAGTTCGACCTGTTCGGCGATCGCCGTCACCACGTCGATCACCCTCATCGAGTCGTCGAACTCTAGCCCCTGCTGGCTGTAATAGCCGAAGCGAACGGTTTCGCCTATGTCGATCACACCGCTGTCGGGTCGTTCGATGCCCGTCAGCAATTTGAGAAACGTCGACTTGCCGCAACCGTTGTCGCCCACGATCCCCAGCTTTTCGTAGCGGGTGAAGTTGTAGTTGAACTTGTCGAGGATCACCACGTCGCCGAAGCGCTTGCTCACGTCGCGGGCCTCGAATATCTTGGTGCCGATCCGCGACGCCCCGACGTCGAGCCGCACCTCGCCGCTGCGGCGCGTCGTTTTGAGCCGCGATTCGAGATCGCGGAACGCGTCGATGCGCGACCGCGCCTTGGTCGCCCGCGCCTGCGGCTGGCGGCGCATCCACTCCAGTTCGCGGCGGTAGAGGTTCATGTCGCTCGCCCGCTGTGCCGCGTCGGCCGTTTCGCGCTCCTGTTTCTTTTCCAGGTAATAGGAGTAGTTGCCCGCATAGTGGTAGATCCGGCGGTTTTCCATTTCGAGGATGTCGCTGCACACGCTGTCGAGGAAATACCGGTCGTGGGTCACCATCAGCAGCGCGGCGCTGCTCGCCGCGAGGTACTCTTCGAGCCACTCGGTCATGTCGGTGTCGAGGTGGTTGGTCGGCTCGTCGAGGATCAGCAGGTCGGATTCGCTGATCAGCACGTTGGCCAGCGCCACGCGCTTGAGCTGCCCGCCCGAGAGGGTCTCCACTTTTTGCCCGAAGTCGCGGATCCTGAGCCGTGAAAGGATCCGCTTGGCGCGCTGCTCGTAATCCCACGCTTCGAGGGCATCCATCCGCGCCATTGCCTCCTGCAACCCTTCGCCCGACGCATCACCGATCGCCCGCTCATACTCCGCGATGGCCTTCAGGGCGGGGCTCTCCGAGTGGAAGCAGGCTTCCAGTACGGTCATTCCCGCCGGGTATGCGGGGCTTTGTTCCAGGTAGGCGATCCTCAGGCCGCGGCGCGGCACGACGCTGCCCGCGTCGTGGCTTTCCTTCCCCGCGATGATGTTCAGCAGCGTGGTCTTACCGGTGCCGTTCTTCGCCACGAGGGCCACGCGCCGGCCCTCCTCGATCGTGAACGAGATATTTTCGAAGAGCACCTGCTCGCCGTACGATTTGGTGAGGTTTTCCACCTGGAGACAAGAAGCCATAACGTGTGATTTAGATTTGCAAAGCTACGCAAAATTCCCGAACCGTGCCAATCGCCGTCCCGGAAAGGGGCTCCGGCCCCCGGAAAACGGGCTGCCCCTCCCCGAAAAAAGGACGGCGCACGACGGTCATATCCCCTCGTGCGCCGTTTCTCGTTGCCGGACTTCCCCCGGAAACGTTGTGCCGTTCCGGTTTTTCACCCCTCCCGGCGTCATGCTTTCCGGGCGGTTCCCTTCTTCCGTCAACCTCCCTTCTTCCGGGTTGCGGGTTCCCGTCACGGTGCTTTCCCCGGCACCGGATCCCTCCCCGCGGCATCCGCTTTCCCGGACACCCGTTTCCAGACACTATCTTTTCCCCGCCCTGCCTTTCGGGCGCACTACCAGTTCTTGCGCAGGTCGCGCGTCAGGGGGAACTCGGTGATGCGCAGCGTCGTGCAGCCGTAGGGGATCAGCGTGATCTCTTCGGCGGGATTGGCGCTCTCGTTGGTGCTGTACGGCTGGGGGCCGGCGCTCTCCTGGTAGAGCACCCATTCGTCGAGTCTGCGCCCGCGCGCCCTGATCTCCACCGGGGCGTTTTCCAGCGTCCACGGATAGGCGTCGCCGATGTCGCGCCGCTCGACCCTGAATGCCTCCGCAATGCGTTCGGGGCGGACGTCCTCCTCGAAGAGCGTGTAGTTCCACGGGGTCGTAGGCCGCACCTCGTAATACCACGGGCCGTAGATCTGTTTGCCGGGGTTTTTGACCTTCGACCACTGCTCGCCGATGCGCAGCGAGTAGACCAGCGGCCCGCGCTCGACGACGGCCGAGCGTTCGTACCAGCGGCTGACGGCGACCTCCATCGGCAGGCGGAGCGTCACCACGTCGCCCGTGCGCCACGTGCGCCGCACCTCCGCCACGGAACCTTTCCCGGGCGACGCCACGGCCTGGCCGTTCACCGCCACGGTCGCCCCTTCGCACCAGCCGGGGATGCGCAGGCGGAGCGGGAACTCGGCTGTTTTCACCTTGCGCCCGTCGATCTTTATCTCGAAGCGTATCTGCTCGTCGAAGGGGTATTGCGTCCGCTCGGCGATCGTCACCCGTGCGCCGCCGGCCACTTCGGCCGTGACGTTGCAGGGCGAGTAGACCATCGCGGCCAGCCCGCCGTCGTGGGTGGCATACCACAGGTTTTGCGTGAACTTGGGCCATCCCTGGTGCATGTTCGACGTGCAGCAGGCATAGCCCGTCAGCAGGCCGTAGAGGATGTCCGTGCCGTCGTGGCTCTGCTCGAAATTGCGGCGGTGGTCGGTAATCATCACCTGGTTGACCTGCTGGTAGTACTGGCGGGCGTCATAGGCGTCCGTGGCCTGCGTGGGCAGGGCGTTGAACGCCACGCGCTCCAGATGGTCGGCGAACTGCACGTCGCCCGTGATTTCGGCCATCTCCTCCAGCGAGTACATCATCTCCACGACCGTGCAAAGCTCCGAACCCTGCGTCGGGGCGGCGCCGTGCAGCGCTTCGTCGCCCCCGTACAACCCCGTCGGCAGGCCGATGTAGCGGCGTATGTCCGCGAAGCCTTTCTTCACGGCCGCCACATGCGCCGGGTCGTTGCTGCGCTGGTAGTAGACCACCGGCTCCTTGATCCCCTGCGCGAGGTTCACGCAGTGCAGCGAGAAGGGCGTCGGGATCACCTCCCCGCCGGCGAGAATGCCCGTCCAGTCGAACGTCTGCCGGTGGATCAGGTCGCCCAGCTCCAGCAGGAATTCGTCGCCCGTGATGTTGTAAAGCCAGTAGACGATGCCCAGGTTGTCGCCGCCGCGCTGTTCGCCCCAGAAAGTCCAGTGCCCCAGCGGGGTCTTCGGAAGCTCGCGCAGCTGGTAACGGAAATAGGCGCTCATCAGTTCGATGACGCGCTCGTCGCCCGTCGCCGAGTAGTATTGTTGCAGCACCTTGAGCATGACCATCTTGGGCCACCAGTCGCGGGCGTTGTCGCGCTGTATGGCCGGGCTTTCGAACGGACGGTCTTCCGCCGGGCCGAAATAGCCGTCGGGCTGCCGGCTGCCGAGCGCCCACTCGACCCAGGGGCGGGTCTTTTCGATCAGCTGCCTGTCGCCGAGGATATAGGCCAGCGGCAGCAGCCCGTCGATCCAGTAGGGGCCGCGTTCCCAGACGTCGCCGTCGCCGCCCAGCCAGCCGTTGCGCGGGCCCATCACCTCGGGGTAGACCGAATCGAGGTGCCCCGTCAGCCCGTCGGCCTGACGCTGCAACTGGTCGCGGAGCCACCCTTCGGCGCGGATGGCGCCCAGCGGAAGTTTCACGAAGGGCTTTTCGCGCAGCGGGGCGCGGTTGTTGGCATAGGGTGCCGCGGCCGTCGCGGCGGTCGTTGCCAGGAGCAGGCCTGCCAGCAGCAGGCTTGCCAGGAGCAGGTGGATAAGTTTTTTCATACGTACGGTTTTGGTTAGCCGGGACAAAATTAACGAAATTCCCGGCTGCGGGGTGTATGCAAACGTGCAAATTCAGTATGCATCGGCGGGCGCGGTTTGTTATCTCCCTCTTTTTTGCTACCTTTGCCCAGTATCACCAATGTGAAGCAAGGCTGAAATGGAGCTATCGAAAGAGCGTATCGAATCCCTCAGGGAACTTCTCGCCCCGGCAAACCGTAAGATCGTGATTGTCGCCCATACCAATCCCGACGGCGATGCCGTGGGTTCTTCGCTCGCATGGGCCGAGGTGCTGCGGGGAATGGGACACGAGGTGACGTGCATCGTCCCGAACAAATACCCCTATTTTCTCGACTGGATGCCGGGTATCGGCCAGGTCGTGGTCTTCAAGAACGATACCGCGGGCGATGCCGTGCGCGCCATCGCCGAGGCCGACCTGCTCTTCTGCCTCGACTTCAACGCCGTGTCGCGGCTCGAAATCCTGAGCGATACGATCGAGGCCAACACCACGGCGCGCCGCGTGCTGATCGACCACCACCTTTCGCCCGACGGGCATTTCGACCTCTCGTTCTCGTATCCCGATTCGTCGAGCACCTGTTTCCTCGTATACAGCATCATCGAAGCGCTGTTCGGCACCGATGCCATTACGCGGCAGATGGCCGAGGCGCTCTACGTGGGCATCATGACCGACACGGGCAACTTCGCCTACTCGTTCCTCACGCCGGAGCTGTTCCGCGCCGTGGCGGTGCTGGTCGAGAAGGGCATCAGCATTCCCGAGATACACAACAACGTCTATAACGCCTATACCGAAGGCCGCGCACGATTGTTCGGTTATGTCATCAACCGCAAGATGGAGATCATCCAGGACGGGACGGTGGCCTATATGTCGCTGATGGAGAACGAAATGCGCCGTTTCCAGTTCCAGCAGGGCGACAGCGAGGGTTTCGTGAACTACGCGCTGACGATCAAGAAGATGAAGATGTCGGCCATGTTCCTGGCCCACCGCAAGTTCATCCGCGTGAGTTTACGTTCGCGCGGAGATGTCGACGTCAACCTCTTCGCCCGCAAGTACTTCAACGGCGGCGGCCACAAGAATGCCGCGGGAGGTAAATCGTTCGTTTCGATGCAGGAGACTATCGACCACTATATCAAGTCGGTAAAGGAGTTCGCCCAAGACGGGCATCTGGGTTGAGGACGCTATGGCTGGTGGCCTTGCGCCGATAACCTACGAAAGTTATGGACGATTTCCGACTTAAAGTTTTTATCACCGCAGCCCGGACGCTCAGTTTCACCCGGACTGCCGAGCAGCTGTTCATTTCCCAGCCCGCCGTCAGCAAGCATGTCGGTGAGCTCGAATCCCGTTATAAGACGCAACTCTTCGTCCGCCGCGGCAGCCGCCTGGAGCTGACCCCGGCCGGTGAAACCCTGCTGACCTGCGCCGAACGGCTGGCCGGCGACTACCGCCGCATGGAGTATGAGATGAGCCTCTGCGCGAGTGCGGTCGAGGGCGAACTGCGCCTCGGTGCCAGCACGACCATCGCCCAATACCTCCTGCCGCCGATCCTCGCCCGCTTCACCACGCGCTTCCCCGGCGTGCGGGTCTCGATGATGTCGGGTAACAGCGACCAGGTCGAACAGGCACTGTGCGGGCGCAGCATCGACCTGGGGATGGTCGAGAGCCTCAGCCGCCGGCAGGGGTTGCACTATACGCTCTTCGCGCCCGACGAACTGGTGTTGGTCGCACGTACGGGCGGCCCCTATGCGCGGACGGATGCCGTGACGCCCGACTGTTTACGGCAGATTCCCCTCGTGCTGCGCGAGGGCGGGTCGGGGACGCTCGAAGTCATCAAGACGGCACTCGGCAAGGCCGGGATCCGCATCCCGGAACTGAACGTGGTGATGCGCCTCGGTTCGACCGAGGGGATCAAGGCATTCGTGCGCAACAGCGACGCCATGGCCATCCTGTCGGTGATTTCGGTCGTGGACGAGCTGCGCAGCGGTACGCTGCGTATCGTCGATGTCGACTCCCTGGCGCTCACGCGCGACTTCGTGTTCGTGCATCCCGAGGCCGAACCTGCCCGGCTTGTCCGGCAGTTCGTCGATTTCGCCCGGGCCGACCGCTGACCCGGCGGGCATCCCGTATCCCGCATTCCGTTCTCGTTCCCGTTCCCGTTTCTGCGCATCGCTGTACGGCTGCGGCTTTCATTATAACTATATGTTATGTAGGATAACCGGTTCTTGTTCCATATCCCGCCAAAAGATGCGATCTTTGCCGGCGAAACAAAGGAAAAGTTATAACGGCTTCTTAAAAACACGAAGGATATGTTGAAAAAAGGTAACAGGGCGAATACCCTGCACGGGATTCTGCTGATCGTCCTGTTCTCGTTCGCGGCATTCTACATCGCCGGGTTCCCCCTCGTAAAGAAACTTTCGTTCAGCCCGCTGATCGTCGGCATCGTGCTGGGCATGCTCTATGCCAACAGCCTGCGCAACAAACTGCCCGAAACGTGGGTGCCCGGCATCAGGTTCTGTACCAAGCAGGTGCTGCGCTGGGGCATCATCCTCTACGGGTTCCGCCTGACGCTCTCCGAGGTGGCGGCTGTGGGCATCCCGGCCGTCGCGGTCGACCTGGTCGTCGTGACGGTCACGATCCTGGGCGGCATCCTGCTGGGACGCCTGCTGAAGATCGACCGCGACACGGCGCTGATGACCTCGACGGGCAGTGCCATCTGCGGCGCGGCGGCCGTGCTGGGTGCCGAGCCGGTCGTGAAATGCGAGGGGTACAAAACCGCCATTGCCGTCTCCACGGTCGTGATTTTCGGCACCCTCTCGATGTTCCTCTACCCCCTGATGTACCGCACGGGGATGCTCGACGGGCTCACGGACACGGGCGTGGCCGTCTATACGGGCAGCACGCTGCACGAGGTGGCCCATGTGGCGGGGGCGGGCAACGCAATGGATCCGACCGATACGCTGGGAATCGCCGGGACGGCCACCATCACCAAGATGATCCGTGTGATGATGCTCGCGCCCGTGCTGGTTATCCTGGGGTTCGTGCTGGCGCGCCGCCGGAAAACCGCCGGGGGGCGCAATGAGAAGAACAAAATCACCATTCCGTGGTTCGCATTCGGGTTTATCGGGGTCATCTGCCTCAATTCGCTGTTGCAATACCTGACTGGGGCGGAGAGTGTCCGCGACATTCCGTTGAACAGCGCCATCGAATATGTCGATACGTTCATGCTGACGATGGCCATGACGGCGCTGGGTACGGAAACGAGCATCGACAAGTTCAAACATGCCGGGGCGAAGCCCTTCGTGCTGGCGGGACTGCTGTATGTCTGGCTGGTCGTGGGCGGTTATTTCGTCACCAAATACCTGGTCGGGATCCTGTAACGGGGTTTTCGGCCGGGCGGCTTCCGGAGGGATCCCGTTTTTGCGCCCGGCTCCATTTTATGCCGATATGGCGCCTATCCGCCTGCATCGTCTGCATTGCCGGGGATGCCGGGAAAGAAATCCTGCCGCTGAACGGCCTATGCCGGTCGGAACCGTTGTCTTGCTGGAAGCGATCCGCTTTTTACGCTAAATTCGGCAGAGTGGGGGCTTCGTGCTCCGAATAGCGGAGGACTGCCTCCCGAACGAAGTCCGCAAAACTGCGGGCTTCTTCGTAGGTGATGGCGCCGGGATAACTCATCAGCACCAGCCGGTGGGGTGTGAAGGGCTTGCGGAACGACGGGTGGATGTATTGGTAGGGGTTGGCGACGAACCCCAGCCGCTCGTAGAAGTGCAGGCGGCGGATCGAAATGTCGTCTACGGGCGGGTCGATCTCGAGGATGACGCGCCCGACCTTCCGGCAGAAGGCCGAGAGTGCGGCGGAGCCCATGTTTTGTCCCCGCAGGGCGGGTGAGACGGCCAGGTGCTCGACATAACGGTACCCGTCGGCACCCCAGTGGAAGAGGATGCCGATGAACTCGTCGCCGCGCCAGATGCCGTCGGCTTCGAAATTCGGGTCGCCGAATGCCCGGTCGTAGCCTTCGGCGTTCCAGCGTTCGTTGTAGGGGAACGACTTTTCGTAAAGCTCCCAGGCCTCGGCCCAGCCTTTGTCCGAGCGGGACTTGAAAGGTATGAATTGCAGTGGTCGTGTCATCGTCCGTATTGTTTTGCGCAAAATTACTACAAATTCTGCGCATTACCAATCCGGTTGTGCCGGGAGGGGCGTTCCGTGACATAATGGTAAAAGGGACACCCCGGAGTGGGTGTCCCTTTTACTGCCTTGCGGCGTGAACTTTTTATTACTCCGTTTTCCCTCCGGTGATTTCCTCGGGGATGCCGTCGCAGCGTTCGTAGACCGAAATGTCCGAGCGGTCGTCCTTGGCTGTCCATATCATCTGTGTCTTCGAAAAGTCGGTCACGATGTAGCGGTGCTGCCAGTCGCCTACGCTGTAATCGTAGTTTCCGTAGATGATGGCGCCCAGCTCCTCGTCGGTTTCGATGGCGAAGCGTCCCGTGAGCTTGCGGGCGCCGAAGCTGTCTAAGTTCTGGTACATGACGTACTTCTGGTCTTTGCGGATGAACTCGATGTATACGTAGCTGCCCTCGGCGAGGGGCGCGCCGTTCCATTGGGCGAGCTGCCACGTGCCGGCGAGGTTGTTGGGCGTGACATCCAGGGGGGCTACATACGACTTGTCGTCATCGCAGGCGCAGAAGGCCGTCGCGATAAGTGCAAGGAGCGTAAATCTAAAAATTGTTTTCATATGACTCGTTTTTGTCTGTTTCTTTCTCTGTTTCTTCGAACCGGATCTGCAGCGTGCGCCCGCTCGGCGGAACATCGGGCCCTTCGAGGATCAGGGGCAGCTGCACAGGCGGCCTGCGCGTTGCCTGCGCGGGGTCGAACCCGATGACCAGGTCGCCTTTGGCGCCCGGGGCGAGGGTTGCGGGCTCGCACCGGAAGGTGATCCCCGGGGGGAGCAGGTGCTCGTCGCAGCGTGGCCGCATGGCTTTGCCGCCCGTGTTCAGGCATTCGATGCGCTCGTTCTGCAACCTTTCCGGGGCGAGGCGCACGGACTGCTGTTTGAGCCGCAGCGCACCCATTGCATAGGGGTAGTCGCCGTCCGTGCGTTCCGAGGCTATGACCGTGCCCGTGAGGTGCAGGATGGCCGTCGGCATCTTGTCCGAGAGCTGCGTATAGACGAAGATCCGCCTGTCGAAGCTCCCCGGGTGTCCCTTCGGGTGGTAGGTGACCGTCACCGTGCCTTCGCTGCCCGCGCGGACGGGCTGCCGGCCGTAGGTGGCCGCGGCGCAGCTGCAGGTGGTCTGCACGCGGGTGATGACGAGCGGTGCCGTCCCTGCGTTATGCCATTTGAACGTGTAGCTCGGCGGCGTGTCGTCCTCGCCGATATGCCCTGCGTCGATCTGCGTGCGTTCGAAGCGCATCGCTTCGGCACCGGCGGCCGTGGCGGGGTGCGCCAGGCTGTCGAGTTTGGCACGGGGGACGATGCGGATCTGCGAGCAGAGCGGTGTGGCGGCGGTTACCGCCCACAACGCCCCGCAGCAGAAGAGCATACGTGCTATCGTCGTTCCGCAGCGCATCGTTCGTTAAAGCCAGCCGTTACCGTTTGCGGATTTACGCACCGTGATGTTGAAATTGTGCGTCTCGCCCTTGCTCGAAGTGATGCTTGCCCTGGTCGTACCGGCCTTCAGCCCCTTGACCGTCAGTTTCGCACCCTCCATCGACGCCGTGGCGACCGCCGTGTCGGCGATGCTGACCGTGTAGGTCAGCGTTTCGCCGCCGAGGAAGTAGTTGGCCGGGATGGCCTTCACCTCTTTGCCCAGCGAGATGTAGAGGTTCGGGAACGAAACCTGCTTGCCGTTGCCGGAGACCGCGTTGAGCAGCCTGGCCGCATTGACCTGTCCCACGCCCATCTGGTTGCGGTAGTTGGCCAGCGTCAGTTGCATGGGCTGGTTCAGGCCGACTTCGGCGACGTAGCGGTAGTAGTTTTTCAGGCCGGTCATGTAGGAGTCGATCGGCGTGGTGGTTTCGCAGAGCAGTGCCTTGAACTCGTCGGCCGTGAAGTGGCGGCGGAGCTGTGCGGCATATGAGAGCCCGAGCGCGGCGACGCCCGAAACATGGGGGCAGGCCATCGAGGTGCCTTCCATGTAACCGTAGCCCGTTTCGCTGATGGCATAGGGCAGCGTCGAAAGGATGCAGCCGATCTCGCCGCGTTTGTGGTTGTCGTCGAAGTACTCGTAGTAGTAGTCCTGATCGCCGCCCGGGGCTGCGATCGTCGTGCCGGGGCCGTAGTTGGTGTAGACGGCGGGCGTATAGTCGGCAGCCGTGGCCGATACCGAGATGCACTCCTCGGCAGCGCCCGGGAACCCGGCCTGCGGGGCGCTCTCGTTGCCGCCTGCGAAGATGGCCAGGCCGCCTTCGATCGGGCCGTTGGGCGATCCGGCGTTATGCAGGAAGTAGTCGAGGGCGTCCTTCTCCAGCGGGGCGTTCGTCGCCCACTCCTCTTCGTCCTTGAAGCCCGGCGCCCCCCCCCACTCGTAGCTGTTGGCGCTGCCCGAGACATAGCCCCAGCTGCACTGCAGGATGACGGCGCCGTTGTCGGCCGCGTACTTGATGGCCCGGACGGTCGCCAGCGAGTTGCTGACCGCGTTGCCCGAGAATATCTGGCAGCTCATGATCTTCACGCCCGGGATGTCGGCGTTCCCGCCGGCGATCGAGCTGATGCCGATGCCGTTGTTGTTCTGTGCGGCGATCACGCCCGCCACGTGCGTGCCGTGACCCGTATCGCTGACGTCGTCCCACGAGATGACGCCCGTGTCGAAGACGAAGTTGTAGCCGTAGACGTCGCCTTTGTAGCCATTGCCGTCGTTGTCCTGCTTCGAGCGGTAAACCTCGCCTTCGTTGACCCACATGTTGTTCTTCAGGTCGGGGTGTTCGACCATGACGCCTTCGTCGAGCACGGCGACGATGATCGACTTGTCGCCCGTCGAGGATTTCCACGCCTCTTCACACTGCACGTCGGCATCGACGATCGACTTCTCGTCGAACAGGTTGCCGCGGTTGATCAGGTGCCACTGCATCGGCAGCAGCTCGTCGTTGAAGGGATAGCCCGTATCCCCGGCGGCACGGGTCGCACGCTGCATGGCGGCGAGGGCCTCGCGGGTGAGGGGCATCGCCTTCTTGCCGGCGTTGTAGGCACGGCGGATCGTGCGGTTGAGGTTCACGTGCTGGACTTCGCCCAGGGCCGAAAGTTTCTCGGCGACCTCCTCGGCGGAGTAGTCGTCGCCGAAGCGTACGACGTACCACAGGTGCAGCTCCGATTCGCGGGTGCGCTCTTCGTTGCGGCCGTCTACGGGGAAGACGCGTTCGATTTGGTAGCCGCCCACGATGTCGAGAACCTCGTCGACCGAAAGGATGCCCGAGCGGGTGGCGGGGCCGCCGCTGCGGGTCGCTGCGGCCGCCTTGTCGAGTATCTCGCTCACGTAAGGCGAAAATTTGACGAGTATCTCCCCCGACTTGTGCTCGACAGGGGTGTCCTGTCCGGTGCCGGGCGTCGGGAGCTCCTCGTTGGTGCAGGCGGTAAATGCCAGGAATGCAATGGCAAAAATGCCGTATAAATAGTTTTTCATCGTCTTGATTATTTGGTCGTATCCTCGTCTTCCTCTTCTGCGCCGGGGTCTTTCTTGTACCCCTCGTAGAATTCGTAGTAATAGTTCAGGTTGGCGGGTTCGTTGCCGAATCCGGCCGATGCGCCCGTCGCATCCTTGCCTTCCTGCGTGAACACGAGCTGGAAGGGTGACCACCAGTCGAGGGCGGGGTGGTAAAGCAGCCAGTCGGGCAGTTCGCCGGTCAGGCGGTTGAGGTTGATGGCGAAGCGCTTGGTGTGCGGCATCACCTTCGGGGTGCCGATCAGCGCGCGGGGCAGCGTGTCGGCGTCGATGATGTCCTGCTCGGTGTATTTCTCCCAGTCGTCCATCTTGGGCAGCGGCCCCTGCAGGTAGTTGACCGAGAGCTGCAGCGTGTCGAGATCCCATTCGATCATGCGGCGCGGGAATCCTTCTTCATCGACGAGGCCGCCGTAGTTGGTTTCGACGGTGTTGCTCAGGTCGTAGATGTTCCTGCGCGTGTTGGCGCCCATGAGCAACGTCCGCAGTTTCGGGAAGTTGGTCGGGTTGATCTCGTCGGGAATCTTCTGGAAGTTGTTGCTGCTCAGGTCGAGGAACTCGAGGTTCTTGAGCGCCGTGAAGTTCTTGTCCAGCGAAACCAGCCCGTAGGCGGCGATGGTGAGGCGTTTGAGCTGCGTGAGTTTGGTGATGTACTCGCCGGTGGTGAGGTCTTTCAGGAAGGCGTTGACGTTGCTGTAGAAGTTCAGTTCCTCGGCGGCCGTCAGGTACTGCACTTCGAAAGGCAGCTCTTCCTTGGTGTCGAACATGAAGAACCGGGCGTATTTCACGCGGCCGCTCTTCTCGGGCGTGTAACCCGCCATGCCCTCCTCCCAGAGGGTGACGTCGTCCCAGTTGTCCATGCGTTCGCCGTTCTCCCACGAACTGTTGGTTCCGAGCGTGCGTGCGATGGCCAGCAGGGCGATCGAGTCGCCGCTGCGGGTGTTCTCCTCGATGGGTTCGGCGGCGCCCTGCGTGACGAGCAGGTTGTCCTGGCGGGCGAGTTCCACCTCGCGCTTTGGCTTGAACACCACGTCGGCGATACGCTCGTTGGGCTGGGAGTTGATGCTCCAGTTGAAGCGTACGGTCACCTCGCGCGGGCGGATGCCGCGGTCGAGTTCGACCTTATAGCTGTCGAATTTGAGCCAGCTTTCGGCCGAGGTGGGGACTTCGACGGCAAAGTCGACGTTGGTCTTGACCTTCACGTCGAAATAACGGGTGCCGAAGGCCGAGAAGTTGGCCACGGAAACCTCTTTCTCCCCGAGCGTGATGGCGTAGTCGAAACCCTGCTGGTCGATGGTGATCTCCTTCTTGTCCCAGGTGTTCTGCTCCTGGATGCGTACCACGCCGCGGCGGGGCGAGTCGGTCAGCGCCGAGTCGATGAGTATCCTGCACTCGGTGGTGCCGCGGCCGTTGGCCGGCGAAATGGAAATCCACGGCTCGTCGGTGGTGGCGACCCAGTCCCCCGATGCCGATACTTTGATCTTGTGGCTTCCCCCTGCGGCTTCGGCTTTGATGGCGTCGCTGTCGAGCCCGAACGCGATGTTCTTGTCGGCGTCGGAGCAACTGCATAATGCGATCGAGCAGAGGATGACCGGTATGTAATTCTTTATTTTCATTGTCGTTTCTCCTTAGGTGTTATTCGAGCATTTTGTCGCAGTTCAGGATGTTCTGGGTCTTGTCGTAGATCAGGTTGTAGACCCCCTGCTGCCAGTAGTAGCAGATGGCCGAGGCATCGAACGTGATGTTGGGGTTGTCGCTGATGTCGAGGTGGTAGATCAGGTAGGAGATCGTGTCCTCGATCTTGCGCAGGTCGTTCGAACCGATGTAGAACCCGCGCAGGCCCGTGTGCTGGTAGAGCCCCGTGGGCCACTCGCGCAGGCAGCGCTTACCCTCGGCATCGCGCTGGCCGCGGATGGCGTATACGGTCAGCCCGGCGCAGTTGAGCGGCCCGAACGGGAACTTGTCGAACGAGTTGTACGAGATATCCAGTCCGTAGAGGTAGGGCAGCTGCTCGGCGGTGAAATCCTTGGACATGGCCTTCAACTTGTTGTAGGTCAGGTCGAGCGATACGAGCGCCGTCGAGTTCTTGCCGCTGAAGCTGCCCTCGGGGATTTCGTCGATCGAACAACCGCGCAGGATGATGTAGGAAACCAGCGAATTGGTCGTGCCGAGGCATTTGGGGAACTTCGTCAGCCCGGGGTTGGCCGCCAGCGAGAAGGTCTCCACCCGCAGGCCCTTGTATTTGCCCTCCTCTTCGCCTTCGAAGCCGTCGATCTCGTTGTAGGAGAAATCCACCGATTTCATGACGTATTTGGACTTGGCCGAGAAGATGTTGGGAACCTTCTTGAGCTTGTTGTAGGTCACCGAGAAGGTCTCCGTGTCGTCCGTGCCGCAGAAGATGCCGTCGCTGTTGGCCGGGAGCGAAGTGATGTTGTTGTGGTCGAGGTAGAGCTGTTCGGGTGCGACCTCCTTGCCCAGCGGATGGAGCGTTTCGATCTGGTTCCGGGACAGGTCGAGCAGGCCGATCTTCTTCAGGTTGCTGAACGACTCGGGGATCTCCCTGAGTTTGTTGTTGGTCGCATAGAGGATCTGGAGCTTCTCCTTCGATGGGCCGTTGGCGATGGCGTCGAGCCCCTTGTATAGCTCTTCGGCCGACCATTGGGCGTTGTTGGAGATGTTGACCGAAACGAGCTCGGGCATCTGCGCGATCTCCACCGGGAAGCGGGTCATCTTCGGGCAGTTGTAGACCTCCAGGTCGGTCAGCGACTTGAGGTTGGCTACTTCGGCGGGAATCTCCTCCAGCTCGCCGTTGGCGATGTTGAGGTACTCGAGCTTTTCGAGTTTGCCGATGGCCGGGTCGATCGACTTGAGCCCGTTGGTGAGCTTGCCGTGTACGACGTCGTAGGGACGGATATTGTTCTGGAGGCCGGTCTTGCGGTCGATGATCTGATCCTCGGTGAAATTCTTGTAGAGCGACGTGGCCGGGATCGAGATGCCGTGTTCGGCCAGGGCCCGGGCGATCGGCTCGGACGTCTGGGTCGGGATATGGATCAGCGAGAGGAACTCCTTGTGACGCTCCATGCGGGTGCGGTTGCGCTCGGAGAGGCTCTTGTCGTGTGCCAGCGAGGGGTCGTATTCGAGCAGGTTGCCGTCGTTGTGCGTGCCCAGATACAACTCGACGAGCTCCGAGAGCTGGCCGATGGCTGCCGGCACGTGCCCGCGGAAGCCGAACTCGCCGATCGAGATCTTCGCCACGCGGCCGTTGGAGTGCACCTCCACGCCCGGCTGGACGCCCCACAGGTCGGGATCCTTGTTGAAATCCCAGTTGACGCCGGTGGGATAGTTTTCACCCCTGTAAGACCAGTGCTCCCCGTCGAGCGCCTTCCAGATTTCGTAAAGCGCGTAGTAGTCGCGGATATACTCGTCGGCCTCGTAGAGCGTGACGCCGACTTTGGCCTCGGTGGTCTTGTTGTCCTCGATGGTGAAATCCAGGTTCTTGGGACGCTTGTTGGTCTCCAGCAGGATTTTGTTCTTGTCGTAGGCCTGGTATCTCTCCAGGCTGTAATCGCCCGCCTTGAGCGAGAGCAGCGTGTCGCATTCGAGCGAGGAGGTCTGGTAGCCGTCCTCGATGTCCTCGGGGGCCCCGTCCTCGCGGTCGTCCCTGAAGTGGATCGAGAACTTCGCGGGGAGTTTTTCGAACGTGGTGAGCTCGTTGGTCGTCTTGTGCCTTACGGTCAGGTCGAGGAACGCGATCTCGTCGAAGGTGTACTGCCGTTCGGCGGCACGCGTCACCACGGGTGTCTCGGTGAAGTCCGACAAGTCCTTGGAGATCGAGAAACGCACCGTGCCGCGCGGCTCCACGTCGACCGTCAGGTCGTGCGAAACGAGGCCGCCGGCCACGATGTCGAGCCTCTCTTCGCCCGGCATGCCGTTGTAGATCAGCTCGTCGTCGGCATTGAATAACGAGAAGGTGATGATCTGGTATTGTCCCGTCAGCAGCCGGAGCTTCTCGCTGCGAAGCCCGAATTCGGCGCTCTGCTTGTCGGGGGCCGAGAGCGTCAGCGACTGGGTGATGGTCGTGCCGTCGTAATAGAGCGAGACCTGCACCTTGCTGGCTTCGGAAAGGTAGTCGAGCTGGGGTTTCTGGGCCCGGCTCAGGGCGTCGTAGGACGCCTCCTTGTGTAGCTTGAACTGAACGTATCCGTAATCTTGGTCGCGGTTGTCGATGCCGTCGTCGTCGGAACATCCGCCGAGGAAGGCCATGCCCAGTGCGAGGAATGCCGTTACGGAAAATTTTAAAAGTTTCATATCTAAAAACCTGGTCTGTATGTTCTCCATAAATTGTAGTCGTATCGAACAGGGCCCCTGCCCCTTGGGAGAGGGGCCCTGAATCATTGGGGTCAGATGTTGAGCGTGCAGATGATCACCATCACCACGTTCCAGTTGGCTCCGTAGAGGAACATGACGCCCTCGGCGGCGGTCTGTGAGTCCATGTTGACGTAGATCTGGGTCGGACCGTAGGATTCGGCCGTAAGCCAGCTTTCCGCATCGCCCTGGGCCATGAAACTCGAGTAGGTCGGGACGTTCATCACGGCGTTCGTGGTTTCTCCCTCGTAGGTCAGTTGGTAGATCGGGGCGCCGTACTCCGCATACTGTTCGTAGTATTCGCCCGAGGTGATCTCTTCGAGGGTCGCGCCGGTGACGTATTCGGGATATGCGAACCCGATGTCCGCATTGGGATCGTAGAGGCAGTTGACGGCCGCGATGTTGCCCTCGGCGTCGTAGAAGACGATGTAGCCTTCGTCCTCGCGATCCATATCGATGATGGCCCCGCCTTCGACGCGGCGTACCGAGAGCCAGTTCTGCTCGTCCGACAGCGGCTGGCAGTCGGCGTCGTAGCATTTATAGCCGGTGAAGTCGCGTTCGAATGTCAGCGTGGCTTCGGGGTCGTTCGACCAGGCTTTGGTATAGGTCAGTTTGTAGGCGTCGTCGACCTCGAGCTCGCGGAGCGACCAGTGGGTCGAGGGGAGTTTCTCGAACAAGGTGCCGATCTCCGCCATGCCCTCGGGGTTGGCTGCCTGGATCGGGCCGGGGCTGGCCTGCTGTGTCAGCGTGGCGAAGACATAGGGCTGGTACTCTTCCTTGATGTCGTAGTCGAAGAGTTCGTTGGGGTCTTCTACGGCCAGCGATGCCGGGAGTATGATGATCCGTGCCGTGCGGGCATCGCCCTGGTTGACCTGCGTGCCGATGGTGAAGCCCCTGTCCATGATCACCAGGTCGTCGTCCCAGGCATTCTCCGTGACCGTGACCCATTTGGTGTCGGCTTCGTCGCCGCTCAGGCTGGTATTGCCCCAACGATCCGTGACTTCGGCGATGACGTAGATCCTCGCGCCCCTGATGCTCTTGACCGAACCGCGTGCGGTGCCGGGCGACCAGTCGCCGTTCATGCTGTTGTAGATCTCGGCTGCGGCGTTGAACTTGAGTTCCTTATCGAGCGTGACATCGAAAATGTCGCGGCAGGAGGGGATCGTGACCGGAATCTCGACCTTCGCGTCGAGGTTGTTCTTGTCGATGAACACCAGCTTGTCCTGCGCCCCGTCGAGCGGGTAGGCCGACGGGTTGCCCTGGATGCGGATCTCGACTTTCGTGCCGGGTTTCCCGACCGTCACCGACGGGGTGGATACCCACTCCGGCAACTGGTTGATCGCCCAGTCGTAGTTGGCCTCGACCAGGATCGGCATCGAGAAATCGGTGCGTCCCTCGGGCCAGGTCAGGTCGATGCTTTCGGCCTCCCCTTCGTTATAGGAGTAGGTGAGGCCGGTTTCGCTGCCGCCGTATTCGAAGTCGCCGTACTGGTCGAGCTTGCATGTGCGGAGGCTGAAGCCGCGTTCGAGCGTACCGCGTGTGATCGTGGCGATGACCTTGCTCTGGCCGCCCATCTTGAGGGTTACCTCGCAGACACGCGTGTCGTCGAACTCATCGAGTTCGGCCACGCCGATTACGATCCGCGATGCGCCCGCACCGCCGCGCAGCGTCCAGACTTTCTGTGTTTCGTCCTGTATCCAGAACCATGCGGCGGTGGCCGTCGGGACGCTCACCTCCCAGTTCTGGTTGGGCTCTATCTCGAGCGTGTAGGTGCCGCCGGCTTCGATGGTCGCTGAAACCGCCTCGGGGAAGTTGGGGCTGGGAAGCTTCGTATCCTCATCCGAATCGGAACACGAAGCGGCCGCCAGACATGCTCCGGCGAGCAGCGACATCACCAAGTGCAAATAATGTCTTTTCATATTTCGTTTCTTTATTTACGTTATGATTTAGAGCGATTCGGGCGTTATGACGCCTCCCGGGAGCATGCCTTCTTCCCGCTGGAGCCGTTCGGCCTCCTCGTCGCTGACCCATTCGATGATGTTGTAGAAATGGCCTACCAGGCCCATGTTCACGCCCATGTCCTCGACATGCACCTTGATCCACAGCGCCACGTAGTGCTGGCAGCTGTTGAAATAGGAGTCGTAGAGCGGGCTGTTAGTAACCAGTATCTTGTTGTCCCCGACGATCTGTCCGAAGACCGAAGCCTCGTCGGCCAGTACCTGGTTCTTGTCCATGGTTACCAGCGGTTCGATCGGATCGCGCGGGTCGAGGCGGATCGTGACGTCGTAGCCCGAGAAGAGCCAGTCGTGCAGGATAATCATGTTCTCTTCGGTGGGGTGCTTCTCGGTGCGGATGAGGCGCTGGATGCTCTTGTTTTCCACGCCGGGGTAGCTGTTGAGGAACGTCGAGGTCACCACGCACCAGCCCGTGAATTCGTTGATGTCGTAGGGGCAGCTTTTCTGCATGACGACCTTCGTCCGGTCGTGGTAGAGATCCCATTTCAGCTGCTCGGGCATGACCAGTTTGAGGATGAAGCCCAGCGAGTCGGTATCTTCGATGTTGTCGTACAACCCGCGCACCTGTACGTCGGCCTTGCGCGAACCGGCCTTTATGGTGATGGTGTTCGACAGGAGGCGGTAGTGCTTCCCCTCGACGGCATTGCTGCCCTGGTCGATGATCTCCACGCCGAATGTGCGGTCGTAATCGCACGCGACGGTCGAGGAGACCGGTACCGAGAAATAGTCTTGGTCTTGGAGTACGGCGTAGGTGGCCAAGGTATCGGCGAACAGCACGTACTCCGCGTCGGAGTAGGTCTTATATTCCTCCTTGCAACCCGTTGCGAGGGCGGCCAGGAGTCCCGTTGCAAACAAAACCGTGATAATTCGTTTCATTGTCTCTCTTCTATTCGTTGTTGCTATCTGTTGCTTTCGTTCGGGAGTATCTCCGAACCGGGGGCTTCCAGCTCGTGCTGCGGGATCGGCCATACGAAAAGCGGGTTGTCGGCTTCGATCTTGAGCGAGCTGCCTTCGGCCTGGGAATTGGCCTGCGGCTTACGCTCGAAGCCCTTGTGCCAGCGTTTGAGGTCGTGCAGGCGGAAACCCTCCATGTAGAGTTCGCGCAGGCGCTCGTCGGAGATGGTCTGCAACCAGTTGTCCTTCGTGACGTTGATCGTACCGCCCGATTTGTAGCGCATCTTGCGCAGCGTCGAGAGGTCGTTGCCGGCCTTCGAAAAATCGTTCTTTTGGCAGTAGGCCTCGGCGCGGATCAGGTACTGCTCCGCCAGGCGGAACGGCTTGGGCATCGAGACATGGTAGATCTGGTTGGCGATCAGGTTGCGGTTGCCGTAGTATTTGACCAGCAGCGGCCAGCTCAGCCCGTGGGCATAACCGGTCTCGGTCTGGTAGAAGTAGCCCGAATAGCGCAGGTCGGCATCGTCGTAGAGATCCAGGGCAGCCTGGCCGGGGACATAGTCGGGATAGAAATAGGTGTAGTCCTTGTTGAAGTTGAGGAACACCGTGCCGAGCGCCCCGCCGTAGGAGGTGTCGGTGAAGCCGATGCGCCAGATGACCTCGTATCCCAGGTCGTACGCCCACATGTAGTCGAAATAGGTGTAGTCGGAGGTGTAGTTGGTCTTGGCATCGGAGAGCTGGAAGGTGGCCTTTTTTTCGTCGATCAGGGTGCTCGAATATTCGATCGCCGTGTCCCAGTCCTGCATGTAGAGCGCAACGCGGGCGTGCAGCGCCTCGGCCGAGGCCGAGGTCATGTAGACGTTGCCGTAGGCGTCGTTCTCCTTGTCGAGGCGTTTCTCGGCCTCGGCTAGGTCGTCGAGTACGAACTGGTACGAGTCGTAGAGCGATGCGCGGCGGGCCGCCTCGGGCGTAAAGTATTTCGTGCGCAGCACGACGCCCAGTTCCGATTGGGCCGTGTCCGGCTCATAGGCCTTGCAGAAGGTCTTGAGCAGCTCGGTATAGCAGAGCGCACGCACGGCGTAGACCTCGCCCGTGTACTGCTCGAGCTTCTCGATGTTGGTGTCGCTGATTTCGTTGGCCATCACCTCGTCGATGCGGTCGAGGTAGAAATTGCAGTTGCCGATCACCTTGTAGAGGGCGGCGTAAACCGCTTCGAGCTGCAGGTCGGTCGGGCGTATGTCCCAGCGCCAGAACGAGCCGTAGGTATTGGTATTGCCTTCGACGGCATAGACCAGGTCGGCCTGGATGTCGGGCAGCAGGGTGAGGTAGCCGCTGTAAAGCGCGTTGCTCTTGAGCGAGGCGTAGATGCCGGTGAGCGTCTGCTCGGCGTCGGCGAAGGTGCGCATGGCCTCCTTCTCCGGGATGGACGAACCGGGGTACTTGTCCAGGCACGAGGTGGTGCTGACAAGTATCGCGAAGGCCGAAAGGTAGAATTTTATATTGCGTAACATGTTCATAGTCCCTGATTAGAATGTTAAGTCGAGTCCGAAGGTGAATTGGCGAGCCATCGGATACTGTGCCTGGTACATATTGCTCGACCCTTCGGGATCGAGGCCCGTGAATTTGGTGAAGGTGAAGAGGTTCTGGGCCTGGGCGTAGATCTTCACACCGCTGATGAAGCGTGTCTTGCGCAGCCACTCCTGCGGGAAGGAATAACTCAGCATGAGGTTTTTCAGGCGCAGGAACGAAGCGTCCTCCAGCAGGCGGTCGTCGAACTCGGTGTAGACGCCGTGGCGCGGGATGTCGGTGATGTCGCCGGGTTTCTTCCAGCGGTTGAGCAGGCGCTTGGACTGGTTGTAGGAGGCGAATCGGCCGTTCGACTCGTCGAAATAACGGTCGTTGTTGATCATCCAGCGGTCGGCGACCCAGCTGAACTGTGCCGACAGCGAAAGTCCCTTCCAGGCCAGCGTCGTGCCGAAGCCGCCCTGCCAGGGCGCCACGTAGCTCTTGCCGACCATGACCTTGTCCTCGTCGCGGAGCTCGGTGGTCAGCTCGCCCTCCTTGGTGTACCACAGCGCGTCGCCGTTGGCGGGGTTGACGCCTGCGAACCGGTTGAGGTAGAACTCGCCGAAGGAGTGCCCCACGACCAGTTTGGTGTTGGTGCTCGAAAGCTCGTATTCGCTGACCCCGCTGTAGAGCTTGGTCATCTTGTTCCTGTTGTAGGAGACGTTGGCGTTCACGCTCCATACGAAATCCTTGTGCTGGATGACGTCGGCGGCCAGGCTCACCTCGACGCCGCGGTTGGTCATGTCGCCCACGTTGTCCCAGCGGAAGCCGAAGCCGTTGGAGGTGGTGTAGGAAACGGGAACCTCCATGAGCATGGCGCTGTTCTTCTTGTGGTAGAGTTCGACGTCCACGTTCAGGCGGTTCCAGAAGCCCAGGTGCACGGCCAGGTTGGTGATCCACAGCTTCTCCCACTGCAGGTCTTCGTTGCCCGGCTGCGAGGGGGCGATGCCGGCGTCGCCGTAGTAGTTCAGGCCGCCGCTCACGAGCGCCATATGTTCGTAGTTGGGGATCGACGAGTTACCCGAGGTACCCGTGCTGAAGGCGATCTGCGCGTTGGTGAGCCAGCGGCGCGAGTTCTCCATGAATTTCTCGTTGCGCAGGTTCCACATCATGCCCACCGAGCCGAACGCCGCCCAGCGTCCCGAGGTGCCGAAGCGCGAGGAGCCGTCGGTACGGACGGAGAAGTCGACGTAGTAACGGTCGGCGTAGTTGTATTCGCCGCGCGCGAAGAACGACAGGAAGGCGTAGTTGTCGTCGGTGACGTCGCTCCACGACGTGGCACGTGTTCCCGACGAGATGTTGACCAGCTTGTCGTTGTTCTGGCCGCGGGTCGCCAGCGTGAACTCCTCGTAGCTGTAATCGACGCCCTCCTGGCCCAACAGGAAGTTGAACGAGTGCCCGCCGTCGAGCGAGAAGCGGTAGTTGATCGTGTTGGTGACCGAAAGGCTCATGCCGTCGGTCGAGTAGCGCTGTGCCGTGCCCGAGCCCAGGTTGGGCGGGTAGTTGGGGTAGGAGGCGCCGAAGCCCGTCGTGTGCGAATAGTCCACGCCGAACTGCGACCGGATGGTGAGCCCCTCGATGGGGGTGGCCTCGGCGAAGAGCGTCGAGATCACCTTGTATTTCTTATAGGAGATCTTGTTGTTGGCCAGCCATTCGAGCGGGTTCTGGCCCTCGCCCTTCCAGGTGCCGTCCTTGATCGAGGCCAGCGAGCCGTCGGGACGGTGGGGATTCCAGTACGGCATCATGAAACGTGCGGCCGAGATGGGGGTCACGAGCGTATATTGGCCCGATTCGGCGCGTTCGATGGTCTGGTAGTTCATCATCGTGTTGGTGCCGAGCTTGAGCCATTTGGCGGCCTGCTGCTCGACGTTGGCGCGGAGCGAGAAACGCTCGAAGGCCGAACCTACGGCGATGCCCTCCTGGTTGTAGTAGCCGCCCGAGACGTAGTAATTGGTCTTGTCGGTGGCCCCCGAAACCGAGAGCTCGTAGTTCTGGAGCAGGGCGGCATCGTTGAACACCTCGTCGAGCCAGTTGACGTTGGTCTTGCCCAGGACGTTGTAGTTTTTGCCGTCGGTGAACCCGATCTCCTTCTCGTACCGGATGCGTTCGTCGGTGTCCATCAGATCCCAGTTGCCGTAGGCGATCTGCGAGAAACCGAGCTGCATGCGGTAGTTGATCTTCGCCCGCTCGGCCATGCGCCCGCGTTTGGTCGTGATGACGATCACGCCGTTGGCCGCGCGCGCACCATATATAGAGGTGGAGGAGGCGTCCTTGAGCACCGAGATGCTCTCGATGTCGGCCGGGTTGATGGTGTTGAAGTCGGAACTGGCGATGGCGACCCCGTCGAGGATGTAGAGCGGCGAGGTACCCGAGTTGATCGAGTTCATGCCCCGGATCATCATCGTTGCCGACGTGCTCGGCTCACCCGAATTGGAAAGTACCGTCAGGCCGGGAACCTGTCCTTGGATGGCCTGGTCGAACGCCGCCGTAGGGGTGTTCTCGACCTTTTCGGCCTTGACGGTCGATACCGATCCGGCAATGGTGCCCTTCTTGCGGACACCGTAAGCGATGACCACCACGTCGTCGAGCGCCTGTGCCTCGCTCTCGAGGGAGACGTTGTAGGTCAGCGAGGCGCTGCCGCCCGGAACCGTGAAGGTGGCGGGCTTGTAGCCGATGTACTGGAAGGTGAGCGTCGACCCTGCGGCGACGCTGATCGAGTAGCTTCCGTCCGCAAGGGTGCTCACCCCGCTGGTGGCCCCGGAAATCACGTTGACCCCGATGAGGGGTTGCTTGTCATCCGCCGAGGTGACGATGCCTCTGACGGTCACATTTCCCCCCCCCTGCGCTACGGCTATCGCCGGCAGGGCACATAGGAAAAATGCAAGAATGTTGAGTAGAAGTTTCGTTTTTTGCATAAGTAAATGATACTTTCTTACTCGACAAAGAAAAATAATTAAAACGAATTTGCCAAATGTTCAAAATAGATGAAATGTAAGCAGGAGTGTTCGGAAAGGGTCTTTCCGGCCCTCTTTTCCGGATGAAAACAGGTGTTATAAGGCTAAATATAAATAACTTAACATTTTATTTTAACCCGGCGAACTATTGTTGAATGCGGGTTAAAATATTTTTATAAAAACGAAAATAAAATTCAATGTGTTTTGAATATTTTGGGGTTTTCGGGCGAAAAAATACCCTCCGGTACGGTTTGATATGCGGTGGGTTTCCGGTCGTAGGTGTTTCTGGATACCTTATTTTTTTAATAA
>ENA-OYVP01000549-OYVP01000549.1-human-gut-metagenome-genome-assembly--contig:-NODE-549-length-23385-cov-13.493785_pt1 | contig 23385 bp, 17 predicted proteins | sample MGYA00244160_ERZ653377 | MGnify/ENA primary metagenome ERZ653377 (study PRJEB26926, sample SAMN06165160) | human gut metagenome | biome: ENVO:00009003; feature: ENVO:2100002; material: ENVO:00002003...
CTCGGAGATGTGTATAAGAGACAGGTATAAATTAGCACAATATTGGTTTTTATCACTACCACTTTAAAATCATCAAAGCATCTCCTCCAGACAATCAACAATTGCTTTGCAATAAGGCTCATATTCACCATTATTCTTATTTGAATAATATTCTATAAAACTACGAATCTCATCATCCGTATAGTCCTCATCATCAAACACCTCTGATGCCTGAATAGCCTGCTTACGATCCCTTTCGAGATGAAAACTGTCAAGTCCCAGATTATGTATCATATCCTGAGCAACATTAGAAGATGGACGATTCCTAACAGCACTAATTTTGCCGTTTGCTGAATATTTAAATACCTTTTCTACTTCAGCATCCGTTGGTGAGAGCATATCATCTCTAAACCAGTTATTCTTCCTGTGTCCACAATGTTCATCATCTAAGATAATTGTCGCCTCTCCATTGCATGATGCAAACATGTTTTCATATGTTAAATCCATATCTCTAAAGGACTCCTGCGGAAAGAAATGCTCAATATGAGCTGAATTGTTGTAAATTCTTCTCATACAATAGCAGCATATTCTACCCTGCTCCTTGATAAGAGCCTCGCGCAGCATTCTTCTTCTTTCAATTCCATCACTATCATTGCCTGCAAAATCAACTTTATAATGAGGTTGCCTATTATTAACTTCTACAAAATCCGATTTCCATTGTTCAAACCATTGAGGCGCACTGCTTTTATTAATTTGCTTCACGTCTTTTACCCCTTGATATCAGTATCCTTGCCTTAGAAATACCATCCGCATAACCATTTGTTTTCTTATCCAATATATCCACTATTTTCTCTGCTTCATCATACTTCTTATCTTCAATACACTTATACATCTCTTCAATCATTTTCTTGATGTCCTGATTAACTGAAGACGTATTCATTACTTCCTCTAAAATAACATTTGCATCCCATCCCACAAAGGATTCATAGGTCTTAAATAGAATCTCATTATCTTCATTATACAGATATAATAAATTGACAGAATCATCCATCTCACCCAAAATCTGCGGAGAATGTGTAGTAATAATAAACTGGATATTGGGGAATGTGTCTCTTAAAACATTCAATACCTTTCGTTGCCACGATGTATGCATATGCAAATCCAATTCATCAATGAGCACAACACCTGAGCCTTCCAAAGGATTCACATCTTTACCCGGATTTGCCAATGCCATTCTTCTTGCCAAATCTCCAAATAGAGCTATCGTGCATTTTTCTCCATCCGATAACTGATCTATCTTTAAAGACTTGCCGTTTTTATTGACCTTCATTGCCAAAGGTCTTCTCTCTATCCGAATGTCCTCAAATCCATCAAGCATAGCTAACATTGCTTTTTTAACAGCTGCAAGGCTTTTATCTTCATATTTTGAATCATCTCTAACCTTTATCTGATTCTCTATATCCTCCTGATTTCTGAACCATTTAAATAAATTTCTAAAATCTATCGTACTTTCTATAGCTTTGTCGAATGCATCCAGTTTTACAAACTGCTCTTTAGGTGCCCTGACCGGCACATCAAGCACAATTCTATTTACTCCATAATTAACAAAAATGGGCATGCTCTTATTATCCGTTTCTTCTATCCAATTGCCATTTCCATCATCATAACCCATTTGTATATATAACGATTGAAACTTATCTGTAAGTTTTTTAAGAGCACTTGTATTTCTTTTTTCGCCTTTAGCCCTGTCAATTGTGCGTTCATAATATATGCTTTCGCCATCCTCAAAATCGAAATCTGCCTTTATGCCGGCTGCAGACTTTCCATAGCTAATAAAATCCTCATTGAATCTGGCTGTCTTACATCTCACCGTTCCCATCAGCTTTGCAATGATATCCGCATATAATAAATCTATAGCTTGGAGGATTGTTGACTTGCCAACGCCATTCACACCAAAAATAACCGTTGTCTTATTGTCAAGCTTTATTTTCAGATTGTCTATTCCCTTAAAATTTTGTAATGTTATCGAATTAAGCTTCATATCCCTACCTCACAATAGTTCTTCAGATTGCAGTAAAAAACCGCTATACCATGCCTATAGTATAGCGGATTTGTATTTAAAAAACAATTTATATTTTACCACTTTTCCTGTACTCACTCTGACTCATCCCAGCAATATATGAAATCATTGCTTCAATTTTGTCAATATTGAGTAATGGATGATATCCATGTGCCTGATAATGGAAGTTGAATCCTTCTCCTTCCTGCTTGCCATAAGTGCCAAACAGAGTGCTGTCCAAAGCCAGCTCATCCGCACAGTCATCCTGAAAATATGCAGAGATGACCTGATAGATCATTTGTAACAGATTTTCATGGTCTTTGTGAAATCGGACAGATTTATCATTGGTTTTAAACTTTTTTTGATCAGCTTTGTAAAGCCGATCTTTACAGCGAATTCTTTTATCAAAAGCAGTCCTGCATCGGAGGATAGATCACCTCCATCAAAATTTATTTTAATTTGCCTATTGCTTTGAAGTGAAAAGGTGTTTACAATACCCATAAAGGGCTCCTTTGTTTGGGATTGTTAAGACTTTGAACACCTTAATTTTACCACAAATAGATGCTCTTTTTTCATTCACTTAATAAGTGAAAAGCAATGTACAATTAAAATACAGTAACTATGTGGCTTTCAATCACTTTCACGGAAAAGTCGTGAATAATTCAGGCTAAATTTATTATTATGCTCAGTTTTGCATACATTTTTATTAGTTATTCTTGCATTTGTAAGTGCATCTGGAATAATATCTGACTCTGATAAGTCTGCTTCAATACCACAATATATACAAGCCGCTTTTTCCGGCATACCTTATTCCTCCTGCAACGTTTTATTTATTGTGTATATATCTCCTGAATTTCCGCAACTCCGGGAACCTGCAACAATTCAAAAAACTCATTAATGTCTCTATGTGATTGCCGTGGAAATTTTAACTTAGATCGATAACTACAGTATGTAAACATCAAATACTTTTTAGCGCTTGATATAGCAACAAAAAATGCACAACGATCCTCATCTGGTTGAGATTTAAAACTCCAAAACGCACCATCTTCTAATCCTACAAAATAAACCGCCGAATATTCCAATCCTTTACTTTTATGAATCGTCATAATAGGAATCGAGTTTTTCCCACAAAAACTCTCTAGTGCCAGAATCCAATCATATGATGCTCTCTGCAATTCATCTTCTAAATAAATCTCAAATTTTTCTACCAATTTGTCAAAATAATCTCCCTGTTGATATGCAGGAAAATGTGCTTTAATTGCTGAGATACCAAAAAAATTTATAATTTCATTTATAACAGATTTTAACTCAATTTCATCCTTATTGGACTCCATTAAAGCTTGCACATCATTAAGCTTTTTACTAAGTTTTTCCTGACATTCATAATAAACCTTGTCCTGTTGTGTATTGTCTGTGCCCGAAAATTCTTCAAAAGTATTTTTAACATTTTCCCATTCATTTGGTCTTTTTCTGTCAAGCGTAAGAAGCATAAAACTAATGAGTAAATCAATAATTGGCTCTTTTATCAAATCTTGATATTCATTTTCTATTCTAGCCCGGATTCCCACACTACCTAATTCCGCAATAATCGTCTCTGCGTAATTTTGAGGTAATTGTTTACAAAGAATACAGATATCATTTACCTGAACTCCTTCAGAAATTCTACTTGTTATATCTTCACGAATTATTTTAGCCTCATCTTGTTCAGAATTCGATATTAATAACTTTATTTTCCCGTCATCTGGTTGCCACTTGTCTGACGGCTTAACTTCAATTGTCTTTTCATTCAGCGAATCATACATCTGCTTTTGTAGCATTACCAATCTAGGTGCCGACCTGTGATTCATAATAAGCTGTGTTTGCTGTGATAGAAAATCGGCTTTGAAATCTGTAAAGACGCTCTTTAACGCTCCTGCCCATAGCATTATTCTCTGTTTATTGTCTCCCACTGCTGTAATTACCGACCTAGAATCTTGAAAACATGTTTTTACCAATCTATACTGCAAATTTGTTGTATCTTGAAATTCATCTAAAAAAACATGAGTATATGTACACTGTAATGCTCTTTTAATCTTGGGATTACTTCTAACAATATATTCTGATAAAATACATATCATTTTAAAATCAAGCGTAGCTCTGTTTCCATCGAATCCTTTAATTAAAAGCTTCCAAACTTTTTCGCCTAAATTATCTTGTTTTATTGGAAAACGAACACTTGAAAGTGTCTGCTCATAAAATTTTTTCAGTTCTCCCTTCTTCAAATTATGTGGATTATTATATCCAGCTTTTTTAAATGCCGCTTCTATTATTTCTGCGTTATTAACCTCATAATCTTTATCAGGTTGCCAGTCTATTGGCAAAGCCAAACGAAAACGATCCAATAATCTCTTTGAAAATGCATCGTATGTCATTGATGAAAATCTGGATTTAATCTCATTACCATACCTTTTGCAAACCCGTTGCTTTAGGTTCTCTGCTGCATCCGTTTTAAAACTTATTGCAAGTATCTTTTGAGGATTATGACAAATATCCGTCTGAAACAAATACCCTGCTTTTTGTGCTAATAATTCTGTTTTCCCAGCTCCCGGACCTGCAACAACTAAAATATTCTCTTTACATTTTACTGCAAAATTTGCATTGTCCTCCAATACTATATTATCGCTCGGTATCCATTCTTCTACCTTAACCTTTTTCACACTGCTCCTCCATAATTTATTACATATTTAATAGTCTTTCAGCCGCTCTTATCAGCCGTTCAATTTCTGATGGCATATTAGACAACAAATCACGTTCACCCATTTTTGAAAGAGCTAATATATGAGTAGATGGCTTTCCTCTATTCAAGAAGAAATAATTGTACCATATCATTAATTTTTTCTGTTCTTCATTATATGTACTGCCATCTCCTCCTTCTTTTTTTAAGGTATTTCTAATATCCTCCTGTATGCGTTCTTTGTATTCATCTGGCTTCTCATCAATGCCTTCGACATCAATAATTCTTTTTTGCTCTTTTTTTCCATCCATTTCTATCATCAGCCTTGGACCTTCTTTTTCTTCCAATAATCCCTTGTATTCCTCTCCAAAATTTTCTAGCATCAAGAAATCTATGTCTAATGGAGCCGAGAAAAACACATTGAAATCTTCTAAATACTTTATCCAAGATTGCATCGATTCCTGTTTATGAACATCCCATTCGCTCATTTTTTCCAATTCTGCATCTGTCATCACTTTACCCGATTGTAGTTTCAAAAGTTCATCTTTTGGATAACCATTCGCAATAAGTTGTTTAAGGACATACTTTATACGTCCCCAACCACCACCTTCTCTTTCTCTGTCTAAATCAAGCAACGTAATATGTGGAATATGTAAGTCATTTAACAATCTCCAAAAATGATTTACATGTCTACCACCTAATGGAACTACAGAAATTCCACTTACATCTATATTGTTTCCACAACATTCCAAAAACTTAGGTAATAATATATCTTCACTGTCTCCTTCCCCTAAGATTACTAATTTTGCAAAATACAATTCCGGATAAGCCTTTATCGCTTCTTTTATATACTTATACTGATTTTCAAATTTCTCTTCATCTGGAAGAGTAATCTTACGCACTTCTGTAGACTCTGTTTCAGTTTTCATCCGAAAATATCGTATACTTTCAGGCTCAATTCTCTTGATTATTGCCGGAGAATGAGATGTTAATATTGTCTGTGCATTACTTTTAGATGCAATATTTTTTAGGTTCTTAATCAACTTACCTATGAGATGTGGTGAAATATGATTTTCCGGTTCCTCCACCGCAATGATAGTTAATATTGGCGGAATTCTACTAAATGATAAATTATCTGGATTTGCTTGTATTTCCTCTCGAATTGTATTTTCGACATCCAACATACTATCTACCATTGATATGTAAAATAGTGACCGCAATCCATCTCCCATTTCATCAACATTATATTCTTTTCCCGTCACAGTCGGTAAAAAAACAATTTCGGACTTCTTGATAGATGAGTCTAAATCCGTACTATTAAATCGCAATTCTGCATTTGAGTATCTAACATCTGTATCATATTCTTTCCATTGAGTTTTAATTGAATCTCCTAATATAGATACACCTTTCTCACCCATAAACTGCGCATTTAACTCTTGTATTTTGGTTGTAACATTTTGTTTCGTTACATCACTCCAATTTATACTACTCATAATCTGATGCATCATTGTTCCAGACACATTTTTTAATTGCTTCGCTGGTTCTCGAACCGCAGGAATATAAACTACACGAATACGATCTAAATCTCTTCTTTGTGCAACAATAATATCTTCTTCTGTAAATTCTTGTTCCTCCGAACAAGTAATATACACTACTTTACTGTCAATTGCGCCTTCTAAAGTCGTGCTATTCTCCCATGTTGCAATTAATCTAATTCTTAAATAAGGCGTTCCACCTTGTGAATCAACAACTAAACTTTCAAAAAACTGAGGAACTGCATATTCTTCTCCATCTTCACTTTCTAATTCTTCAAAAGTGAATACAGCCTCAATATACATTTCCTGTTGCAATAATTCTTCTGGTTTAATATCTTTTGGCAAATGGAAATCACTACGTTTCAAAATACGCTCATTTGTATTTTCAGAAAAAATACAATTCAATGCACATAGTGCGGCTGTCTTTCCTGCACTGTTATTCCCGATGAATGCCACTAAATCCTCTATCAGAATTATCTGCTCACCATCCCCAAAACATCTGTAGTTATGCAACTTAATCTTTGAAAGTTTCAAAAGTACACCTCCTATAAAATGGCAATTTTCTATATTACTCGTTATATAACAGTTGCTATCATTTTTCTATAATATTTGACATATTTCATGTTCGCCTAAAATGAATTTCTAAATTCCATCGCCCATACAAAACACGTTGGATTTTTAACTTTAGCTCTTTCATAATTATGTAATTGTTTTCTTGAAATGCCAATTTTCTCTGCTAGAATAAGCTGTGTGATATCATTCTTTTTTCGTAAATATACAATATTTTTTCCTAAAACTTTAGTGTTCATTCTCTAACTATCCTTTCACTAATATTTATGACAATTATAACATAAAGTCATAAATATTAGTGTGTAATAAATTTCACATCATCAATTTTCGTATAAACAAGTCACATCTCACAAGATTTCAAAAATCATCATGTCAACACAAAACGTATTATTCATCATTAACACATTATTTTTGACCATAAATCTTTACTTTTCCACGTTTAAACGTAAATGCCTCATAGTCGGTATATAGAATGTTTTCTCATATAGTTTTCCATTTCTTGCACCAGTTGTCCAAGTTTTATTATATATATTTCACAAACTTAATTCTTTTTTCTCCCATCCATATGATTTACAAATATAACAATATGTTCTCTTAATTGCAATAATTACATCATCTATGTCTCCCTGTAAGTTATATGTACGATAATCATAGTCAATTTCTAGTCTATGTATCAAACCATGTCTTCCTTCTAAAATCTCATCAATCTGCTCATATAGATTTTTCTTTCTATTACGATAAGGAACCTTTAGTGCCTGTCCTATATCGAGTTTGCTATTTAAGTCATGAAAATTATAACAAATATTATGTATATTTTGAAACGATAATGTCCTTGCAAATACCTCTTCTACGGTCTTATCTCCATTACTAATATCTACCAAATCATATGGTGTAAATTTAACTTTTAATATTTTTTCCTTCCTATAATTTCAAGCCCCAAATCATTGATTTTTGGACTTTTTCTTTAAACAGTTACCTCATAACAAGTGCTAAAGTGCATGAACATTCATTGTATCAAGTACTGAATAGCTGAAAACAGGTATACTAAATAAAGCATCCATGCTTTATAAAGGCTATAATTCCTCTGTTCTACTATGATGATGAACCTTCCGTGTCTAATGGCATCGTGTGCCAACTTCCTTCGTCCCATCTGCTCATACACTGAGTGCCGGCTAAGCTTTCAAACAGGGTCATGCCCTACGGAGAGAACTACTGCCAGCTACAGCTCTTGTTTGTTTTGATTGTTACTGACCTTCCTTTGCTGCAGGGACTCTTTTCAGTGGACGCCTCCCCTGCTTTATCAGTTGGTCTTGGTGCTGATGTAGTGCTCTTCACACTCCATCTGGTTTACGGGTTTCTTTTCCAGAACCCTGCCCGAATCCAGATAAACTCTGAATCCCGGCAAGGGTCTGGATTTGTAATGCTGTCTTAAGTAGTACTTATGCTGCCTGTGGTATTGCCTGATCTGGTCTTACAATGTCTCCCAACAGTTTCTTCGGATCATATGTTGTCCCCTTTGTCAGGATTGTAAAAATCACCCTCAGTATCTTGCAGGCAATCACTATGAGCGACTGCATCTTCTTTAGCGGATTTTGCTTCCTTGTCGTATAGTAAACATGAAGTTCCTTAAATTCCTCCGAATGTGCCACTGCCGACTTTGCCGCCTGGAATAACCAATATCTGAGTCGTTTGCGTCCTCTGTGACTGACTTTGGTCTCTCCGGTATGCTTGCCCGAACTGCAGGCTACCAATCCTAATCCGCTTAACTTCTGGATTTCCTTTACATTGTCAAATCTTGATATATCCCCCATCTCTGCAAGTATCCCAGACAGGATGTTTTCACCAATTCCTGATATTGCCAGAATGTTCTTTGCATATGGAATCTCATTGCATCTTTGATTTAACTGGTTTTCTATATCTGAAAGCTGCTCATCAAGCTCGATAATCTGGCTGACGAACCACTTAACAGCCTGTCTGCCGGCATCCGCTCCATCCTTGATCCCTACGCTTTTCCCTGCGTATTCCAGAATAGATGATGCATTGGCATATCCTCGTCCACGAAGCTTCGCCTCATGCCATATCTGTTTCATTCCCTCTGTTCCAAGGGCAGCCAGTTCATCCGGAAATGGTGCCGCCTTAAGCAGTTCTAAACTAAATGCTCCGTCTATTTTTCCAAATGCGTCCTTGTATTCGGGAAAATAGATTTTCATCTCTCTGTGAAGCCTGTTAAGATTCCGGATCCTGTCTTCATTCAACTGATCTCGAAACATCGAAAGACGTCTGATATCTGCATAAAGTTTTTCCGGAAGATATGGCATTCCAAAGTTGCCATCCTTAACCAGATTGGCAATAAGCTTCGGATCCTTTTTGTCATCCTTAAGCTGGCTGTTGTCTTCTACCTCTTTTGTCTGCTTTACTGCGTATGGATTCACCTGCACAACACTGATTCCCTTTGCAACCAGCCAGGTTGTCAGACAGAACCAGTAATGACCGGTAGGCTCCAGCCCTAAGACAATCTGTTTCTTATCATTTGCAGCTGCAAGCTTAGTGCTCCAGTCTAACATGCTTTCAAAGCCCTCTGCCGTATTACTAAAGCCAAAAGCGGACTTACTGAGTTCTCTTCCTCTGGTATCAATTGCCCTCACATAATGTGTCTCGCTGCCAATATCGCATCCTAATATCAGCATGTCATCACTGACGAATGAAAGCTTATCGTTTTTGTCAAACTTACCTTTGGTTTCCAACTCATGCCTGGTAGATGCTTTTAACTCTGCCTTAATAGCATCAGCTTTTGCAATAATTTCCTGCTGTTCAAAAATATTTACTGATAAAACTTGATTTTTCTTCTTTGAGCCTTTAATATTCATTGTAGATACCTCTTGTATTCATTAGATTTTACCAACTCGCCAGGTCAGTAATAATCTAATTTTACTCGAGGTATTTTTTTCGTCAATCTCTTGACCTATTTAAATTATACAGGAAGCTTTCTGTCAGAATATTTTAATAATGCGATATATGTAGATCTAAAATATTCTTCTATTAGTGAACACAAATATGTTGAATAAACATTTGCATTAAACATATCAGGAGTTGGATGTCCTCCTATCTTATATAATTCTTTATCAACCTCCATATCTGCTGGATATTTGCTCAAAGCATACCTTAAATTAGTAAAATTATTAAACAGCCGCTCTACAGCAAAATAACACCCACTTTCTGCACCTTTAGTAAACTGGCTTTCTGGAAAATATCTATTTTTCCCAATATCACTTTCAAATGTAGCATCACAGTATTGTTTTAGACTCCTAATAGTTTCATTCACTTTTTTTAAATCATAAGCTACCGCAAAGATTGGACATCTGACACTATATATCCTCTCCTCTTTATTTTCATCGCACAGCCAAACCTGGACACCTGTAAAATACTTATATTCATCATCATTGCCACAATAAAAAAAATCTTTTCTTTTTTCATATCCCAACATTAACAATAGCTTTTCAATAGTTGCTTTTGTATATTTCTTATTTATATGCACATATGCATCATAGCCCATTCTTGTCACCTTCTTAATTGCTGAAAGAAATAATCTATTTCTATTGTGTCATATGTATTATCCTTTCAGCCAGCGCTTTAAATCAATTTTCCCATCCAATGTATATGTAATACTCTGCAATGTTTTCGGATCACATGGATTTATTTTCATAAACTCAGTATTTTTACGATGAGCATCGAATGTTAAATCATTCTCATGTCGTGTCCCCTTAGGTCTAACTATTATTATCGCCTTTCCAAAGCAACAATTTCTCCCGAACTATCATTCATTCTCAAATATCCTTCATCCAAATTAAGTATATTTTCCACTATTTCTTCTGATACACTGACGCCCTTCTCAGAAACCACTTCCAAAAATTCTGTTCCAGTTACTTTATCTTCTTCAATAATCATTCTCATTGCTTCTTTTAAGTATCTTGGTTGCATTTGCTTAGTTTCTTTATCATAAGGTTCACATTTTCTATATCCTTTTTGCGACAATTGTTTCATCAGATATTGATACTGATTTATTGTAATCTCTTCCAGTTGCCTTGCTCTTACTATAAGTGCAGCTGCTGATACACCATATTTCTTTTTCATTTGAATATAAAAATTAAGTTCTGTTTTTGCATTTGTCTGTAAATCCATCCTATAAAGCTCTTCCGGTACCAATAACGCTCCAGCAAAACGATTCATTGTGTCTTCCATTTCTTTATATTCAATTTTACTCATTCCCTCTATATCATAGAAGTCATCCAACAATAAATGCCCAAGCTCATGTGCAGCACTGAAATTTCTTCTGAAAGCATTTTCTTTATCGTCACCTAAAATAATAACAGCTATTGTTTTATCATTTATGTTCTCAATCTGGCTATATGCATCTATTTTATTTCCATTTGTGAATCGTGTACTTACAATAACTCCATTCTTTTCCAAGATACTTACAAGATTTAATATTCTGTCATTACCTATATTCCAAAATTCACGTACATTTTTTGCTAATGCTTCAATATCAAAATCAAAATCTTCCGGGACTGTATATAGATTCAGTTCCGGAAAGGCTATATATTCATCTATTCCACGATAAATAGCAACCAATAGCTTAACACATTCTATCTGTGCCAGACGCTCTTTGTTACTCGTGGAAGATAATGATCTAAAATATGTGTCTCCAATTACTACTTTATCCTCTGGATTTTCATAAAAATATTCTCTTGGAAACCTCAATACTTGCATTATCTTCATTAATGTTTCTAACCTAGGTTCTGTCTTACCGTTTTCAAATTGAGAGATTGCCTGTTTTGATATATCCGACATTTTAGCCTCTTCTGATATCGTCAGCCCTCTATACAAACGTGCAGCTTTTAACCTCTTCCCATTGAATCCCACCTGAGTTTTCATCACGGCACTTTACTCCTTCAGTATTATTTTTATTCAGCATTCTTCTGTTCTTCTTTTCTATTCCTTCTACGCAGCTTTGGCTTGCGCTCCAACATTACATCTTCTTCTGGAACTTCTCCCGATGCACCAAGATCTGTAAAGGAATATGATGCATTTAATAAATCTGTCCAATCTTCCTCTTTAAAATAATTCATTCCAACCGCAGGAACAGTTCCCTTAATTGCCGTTACCTGACCATGTGAAATATCAAATGATATTAAAACATATCTCTCTATTGAACCATCAATTTTAGCAATGAGTTTCTCCAGTATCCAATCCAGGGTTTCCTCTTTTTCATTATCGTATAACATATCCGAAAACAGACATAACTGTTCATATTCCACTGCATACATGCTCCTTAACCCCTCATTTAAACGGCTAAGAGCATTTACATAATGAAAAAGTTTTGTATTTTGATTTTTTCTCAAAGAATGAAGATTCTTTTCTCTCATAAGCGTATAAAAATATCTGGTCTCACGATCATATATTCCCAGAAATTTCCATGGTCCGCGACACAAAACTTCGATTTGGTATCTCCCCTCTTCCATATCCTTTTCGACTTCTCTATTTATGTAATTCCACTTTGCTCCTTCGCTACCATTATTGGTCGGAAATTTTTCTTCCTGCAAATAGCTACAATATAGATAATCTGCATTTTCAATCGCTTTAATAATCAACTTCACAACATTAGTATCTAATGGTATTTTATCTGTGTATTGCTGCATATATTATTACCTCCGCGCAAATTATTTTATACTATTTTACCATTTTCAGCAATTTTGTCAAGTGGTTTATTAAATATCAGTGTTAAGTTAATCATCAAATCATAAATACGTTAAGAACTTTAAGCACGAACCCTCAAAAACCGGCATTCTAAAAGGGTCAGCCCTTCACGACTGACCCTCATAAACTTTGGCAAACCCTCAAAAACTTCGATTACCCGCGATTATTCAATTCCCATCGAATACTGCTTTGCTGCTTCATTGTAAATATATAATGCCTTTACTACATTATTCAGCTTTGTATTAGAGTTTTGTGAATTTAGTGCCTTATACATATATGTCATTGCACTATACTTCTGATTCATCTCTTTTCCATTCACGCTGATTTTAACGTTATATGTATCACCAAGCGATGAAATGCTAATATCCGGGACTCTTACACACATGATATTTCCATCATACTCAGGTGCAACATTTTGTCCATTTACACTCACATTTATGTTATTCGCCATATTTTTGTCATCCATGCTATAATACAGCTTCAAATCCGTACCGGAATTCAGGACAAGACTGCCGCCTATGAATGAAACGCCCATATTGTTGTTGAAGGCGGCATAATTATAGTCTTTCGAAATTGTTGTATTAGTTGTTAAGACAGGATCATTTGTCTTATTATATAATCCCTTATTGGCAAGAGCATCTGTTTTTTCATTAAAGTAAGTCTGAGCATATCCGCCATAGTTCAGCATTGCTTTTATCAGTGGTGCTGATGACTTGTATTCGCTGCTTTCTGGCTCAGCTAGTATTTTGCTTGCATAGTCATAAACCGAATATGAATATGTCTGGCCGGTCCAATCATTGCAATGAAGCACCGCGTTTACCTTTTTAGTCATTTCTGCGGCATTAACCCTATACTTAAATGAATAACAGTCGGCTCCGTTGTAATTAACCTTGTCTGCATCCTTAAGATATACACGTGTGGATTTTTTGCTTCCTTCAAGTGTAAATTCGACATATGCATTATCTTTATCAATCAGTAAGGAATCTGACAGTTGCATAACAAAATTCAATCCGATATCATCACTCAGGCTTAGCGAAAGGCCTTTCAGTTCACCAGAATAATCATCTTCTATCTTTTTGCCACAAATGCTGCAAATATATTTTCCGGATTTTTCATCTTTTACCCAGTTATGTATTCCGTCTGTAGTAGTTTTATTCAAATCAATTGTTTTTGAATTGTTACCGTAATCGCTTTCTGAAAGTGAACTCGTCACTTCACAATATAAGGTTTTATCTGATATACAAGCATATTCATCTGCTGTCAACTCAACACTGGCTGTACAAGTTTCCCCACTGTTTAAATGCTCTATCTCAGTTTCTTTTATTATATCATCTCCATTGCTATTAAAAGAAATAGCTACATTATCAGCATTTTGATAACCATTATTTTTCAATGTACACTCAATATTGTAATCATCATTACACATATGCTTTACCTGCACATTGCATATTTCTATATCATTGTGTTTTATAACCGTTTCAGCCTTTGAATATATCTTTTTTCCATCAACAGACTGTATCTGAATATAGACGCTTTGCTCACCAAAATCTTTTGGAATGTGATATACTAATTTTTCTTCACGGGTTTCACCCACTTTAATACCTGTTGTTACTTTAGAATCCGCCAAAGTATTTCCGCTTTCATCATAAAGTACAACGTTATATGATGAAATATTTTCATTTCCGTTATTAGTTACATCATAATATAAGTCCAAATCCTTATCAGCCACCACATTATTCTCATCATAATATAAGTATGTTGATGCAAGCGAATAATTTTTTTCGCGTCCTATAACATTTAATGAATAGTTACTTTCAGAAAGGTCTGAATTCAAAGTACACAAGGTTGTTGCAATATCTAAATTGCCATTTTCATCAATACATCCGTTGTAACTCTTTATATAGTCACTTTCAGACCTGTAGATTAAGGTATCTCCCACTGTTCCATCCGAAATATCTCCGCTGTATAGTGCTGAACTGTGATCCTCATTTATTATCTCGTAAACAAGCTTTGTGCTGTTGCCATTTGTGATAATCTTATAATCCGTACCATATGGTAATTGACATTCAGATATTTTATCTGCTTTTAAAGTATTTAAAATATCATTTTCAACATAATATATTTTATCTCCGGCAGATACTAATTCAACCTCCTTTGAAAGAGATTTTAATAATTCATCGTTGCCATTATCTGATTTATACAGTTCATAGCATCCCTTGTCTGTGTTATATAATTCCAGATAAAGCCGGCTACCTATATATTCATAATCAGAGATAAAACTGTTTACTTCACAAATCATATTATCAGCCCATTCAGAGCCATTATTTATGGTATTCATAAGATTTAAAGTATCTGAATTGCCCGCGAGATAATCAGATGGATATTCCACATAAGTTACTTTTAGCTGACTATCATTCTTTGTAATTGTAAAATTATCTTCATATGAATTATTGTCATCTCTTACCTTTTCCGGAGTAGAAAAAGTACTGCCATCAAATTTGGTCACATACGGATCTATATTTCGTACAACATCCGAATATTCCGTGTCGTCTTCAAAAATCATATTTCCTTTTTGGAAAACAACATATACAGTGTTATCGTTTTCTACATAATAAGAGAATTCTCCATCAAAACAGCCATCATTACATACTTCTTCCGGATTTGACCAGTTACTGCCATCATAAACAGAGTACATTAATGTGGTGCGGTTATTGTTGCTTTTCTCCCTACTGTCATCAAGCCATAATAGTATTTTTCTATTGTTACTCAAAGATATCAGCCTGGCCTCATTCTGACTGTAAACGTTTTGTTCACTAAAATCTGTACCGGACAGCTTAGTACTCTGCGCCCCTACTATTCGTTCTGTGCCAGATGCCGTACACAGCATTTCATCTGTAGAATTATATGATGCTATTTCTGTATCATTATTATTTTTAAATTTCGGATATATCTGACAGTCGAGATAATTCCAGGTGTTATTGTAAACCTCTATAATTCCGGCAAGTGCCGTTGCCTTAAGTGAAATATCACCTGTCATATCAACGGTAAATTTGGGATCAGTATTGGCTACTGTTGCTGAAAGTTCTGCGTCTATCATGCCTTCAACTTTTGCAATAACCGGAATTTGTCCTGTTACCTTGGCTGATGCCTTAGCCGCAAGCTCCAGTGATGCAATAAGCTCAGGAACATTATCATTAACCTGAACTTTCAGGGTTCCTTCTTCAGATACACCTAAGCCTAATGATATATATACCCATGGAGCCACTACAGGAGAAGAGAATTTGGTATCGACAGATACTTTCTCAATTATTCCACCTTCCTTGAATGATAACCGGCTATCATCACTATATGAAAACTCCATAAAGCCGGTGATTTTCATATCTGCATTGACAAACATATCACACTTTAAATGATTTAGCTCTGATTTCATTTTTTCAAACCGGTTCCACGTTGTCCTTGAAGTTTTGGCATCAAAACCGGTCAGGTCTTTGTACATCTTTTTGACAGACCGATACTGCTGTCCCCATGATGTACTATTAACATTGGTCGTCTGTTTTATCTCTGACTTTCCATCCTTTGACGCACCAAGTAACACTTTCACCGTCTTACTATCAGTGTCAATAACTGCCTGATAATTCAAATTCGACAGAGGCATTCCTGCCGCAAAATCCATGTTTAGTGGTGTAAAAGTATATTTCTTGTCTTTCATGGTAAAATCCATAGAAATACTGTCAATTTTACCATCTGCCCATTTTTGGTCCTTTAATGTCTTTTTTAAGAAAGCATTTACTGCCTTTGCTGTTGCCTTAAGAGTTACAGAAGAATCAATACTTGTATCTTTAGGAAATATAACTTTATATGGTGTTAACTGAGTATCTGTTGTTCCATTTCCTACCTGGCCATTTGTATTATATCCCCAACAGTATAAGTCTCCATTTGTTGTTATTGCAGAATTTTTATTAACTGTTTTAACATTCTCTAATATTTTCAATGGTGTCAATTGATTAACTGTTGTTCCATTTCCTACTTGTCCATAACTATTAAGTCCCCAACAATATAAATCTCCATTTGCTGTTATTGCTTTGTTTGTATCATATGCTGTGAAACATTTAACACTACTTAATACTTTAACTGGTGTTAATTGAGTATCTCTAGTTCCATTCCCTACTTGGCCATAACTATTGCTCCCCCAGCAATATAATTCTCTATTTGTTGTTATTGCTGCAGCCGTATTAATTTCCAAAGAAAACGAATTTATATTATCCAATATTTTAACTGGTGTTAATTGAGTATCTCTAGTTCCATTTCCTACCTTTCCATACTCATTATCGCCCCAACAATATAATTCTCCGTTTGTTGTCACTGCTGCTGTTGTATAATTATTATTTATCAAGACACTTTTAACATTCTCTAATACTTTAACTGGTGTTAATTGGTCATTTGTAGTACCATTTCCTACAGCACCATGTACATTACGCCCCCAGCAATATAAATCTCCGTTTGTTGTTATTGCTCCTGATATTTCAGATTCTATTGAACAAACCTTTATATTCTCTAATATTTTAACCGGTATTAATTGATTTTCAGTTGTACCATTTCCTACGTGTCCTCCCCAATTTAATCCCCAGCAATATAAATCTCCGTTTGTCGTTATTGCTCCTGATACGCCAGCATATGACGAAAATTCTTTAACATTCTCTAATATTTTAATAGGCGTTAACTGATTTATAATAGAATTGTTTCCCAATTCTCCACCTTCATTTCTTCCCCAACGATATAAATCTCCATTTGTTGTTATTGCTGAAAATGTGGAACCATCTGCATCAAATACCATCACATTCTTTAGTATTTTGATTGGTGTTGATTGATTGATAGTAGTACCATTTCCGACCTGCCCCCATATATTAAACCCCCAACAATATAAATCTCCATTCGTTGTTATTGCGATGGATGTCCCTGAACTTAAAAAAACCTCTCTAACGTCCTCTAGAATTTTAACTGGTGTTAACTGATTTATAAAAGTACCATTTCCGACAGTTCCGACCGAATTATTTCCCCAACAATATAATTCTCCATCCTCTGTAATTGCTGCCGATGTATAACCATCGCTATAAAACGATTTTATCTTCACACCATTATCCATACTTGCTCTACTATCTATTTCAGAAGCTTGTATTACAGAAACAGGCAAATAAGAAGTAATAATTAATATCATTACTAACATAACAGATATAATTTTAGTTTTCATAAATCAATCCTCCACTTTAAATCTCATCATAAACCTTTAGTAGCACTGAGAAAATCATTTGAAATGCCATAAGTGCCCACCCATTTTTTGTTCATATAAACGTTCCCTTTCCCTCTATATTATCAAGATTACCTTACTATTATTATCCATTTTATGTAGTTTTTTCTTATAGTTCTATATTACTATTTTTCTTTGTTCAATGCAATATAAAATAGAGCAGGAGGGAAAATTAAATAAATTTTCCCGACCTCTCACACCACCGTGCGTACCGTTCGGTACACGGCGGTTCAATCAACTTAACAAGTAACACACCTTTCGGTGTAGTAATCTAACATTGAGACTAATCCAAATGAGGTTAGTCTCTTTGTGGTTATCGCCTTTTGTACCCATCCATTATGAGCCAGTCTGGCATATCTGTCTCCACAGTATGCGACCTTAAATGCTGCCCACTTTGGTACGTCAAGTTTCATAAGGTTCTTTGCTCTATTCTGTGGGATTTTCCAATGTTTCCAAATGCACATGCGAAGCCTATATCTGATGTTTCCATCAAGTTCTCTGCAAAGTGTTTTCATACTACCTATCTTAAAGTAGTTAATCCACCCTCTTATAAGCTGGTTGAGTTTCTCCACCTTATAGCTGTTGCTAACACCCCAACTACGACAAGTGAGTTCTTTCATCCTTTTCTTAAATTTCGCTATCGATTTTGCATGTGATTTTGCCTTAAACTGATGTGCCCTAGAATCAAAGTAGAATCCAAATCCAATGTATTTAAGTCCACTTGGTCTGTCTACCTTACTTTTGGACATGTTGACCTTAAGCCCTAGTTTCTCTTCAATGAATCTTGAAATATTTCTCATGACTCTGTTGGCAGACATTTCACTTCCGACCATAATAATACAGTCATCCGCATATCGTACAAAGTTAAGCCTTCGCTTTTCCATTTCCTTATCGAGTACATTTAGCATGAAGTTCGCCAGTAGTGGCGAGAGATCTCAATTTTTACAACTTCCTGATGAGACTGTTCATAAGTTGACAGCTGATTTTTCTCAGGAATATCTCCACAGCCATTCTTGCGGAGACGCTTAACCCAGTTGTAAAAGGTGCCTGGATTAATGTCATTGTTTAAACACCACTGATGATCAGACAGTCCGCTTTTGCGACATTCCATGATCAGGCGGTATTGTTCTTCGACTGGTACTCTTGGTGCTCTCATAGCTTTTACCTCATAATAATTAGAATAAAATGCCAGCATCTAGCAAACATAAATATAGTAAAATACTAGCATTTCCTGATACTTGTTATGAGTTGATAATTAATTTGTTGCAATCCGTCGAATTATTTTGCGCTTACATTTCCATACACACCATAGGCGTTCATATCAATTGCACAATAAAACCCGTATTTTTGCAAGTAATTTTGCATAAATACGGGCTGTTTTTAAATTTTATCTTCATTAGGGCTACTCATTTTTGGAAGTTAGGGTTATCAGAGCGTAGTGAATATGTTTTACAATTTAATAGCATCTTTGCAATATCAGCATCAAATGCCTATTTACTAAGAATAAGTGCCAATACTCTTGGTCTTGCCCCTCTTTCATATCTAAATCCTAATGCGTGTCTGATTATCTCAGGTAAATATAAATTATCGCCTTCTCTTGTAAGATACCCAGCCTGCTTCATTAATTTTTCTTCCTGTGCGCTAAGCAAATTTTCCTCCTGACTGATAGGCAGATGTTTTTTTTCAGGTGGCAGTTCTTCAAGTTTTTCAAATATTGGCTTTAAACTTTCGTATTCTGTTTTAATTTCATTTATCTTATCCATTGAGCAATTCGAAACCGCATTACGAATTTCCACAGGCATTAGAACTCTGTCAAAATACGCAGGCTTTTTCCCATTCTGTTTAGAAGCATATTTCAAAAATCTTATAATATCTCTAGCTTGTAATTGTCCATTAAAATCTGAAAGAGCCGCTAATATCCATCTTGACGCATATGCCTCGTTAGAACTATTCCTTCCTAATTTCAATCCCCACAACTTTATTAAGTATTTTTCCACAATCTCCTGTGAAGCATTTTCTATCGGCACTGATTCTCTATAAAAATCAGGCACCGCCTGATCTACCAACCAAACCGCAAGTTTCAAAGCCTCTTCAGAAGACCATTTTAATTCTGCATAATCAAAAGTTTGTCTAAACTGCTCGTAATTAACTGTTATTGCATTTTGAGCCATATCACTTCGTAAAAATACAATCAAACCGATATTTTCATATTTAGATGCTAAAGTATTCAGAATCCCCTGACATAATACTTCTATAGCTTTCTGTTGCCACTCATCTGCTGATACAGTTTTAAATATTTCTTCCAGTCCATCAATCAGAAAAATAACTGATTTATTTATTTTCATCAGCTTATCATTAAGTTCTGATAAAGATGATAAATTCTTATCAATAGACGAAACAAAAATTGATTCCCATAATTTCATCCAATCCATATCACCTGTATTCAAAACAGATAACTTATAGGCATTATCAACATAAACCGACCTTGATACATTCGCAAAATCCAATGAGTTATTTACAGAATCAATACAGTCATCAAGTAAAGTCTTAATTTTAGAAATATTTTGTGGTGCTAAAACCGGAATAAAATATCCATCTTCTGAATTTAACTTTTTACTGTCTATTTTTGAGCAAAAATGTCTCCAACTTTTCTGTTCAATTAACTGTCTATATAAAAAGGTTTTACCAGAGCCTTTTGCTCCTTGGACTATTGTGGTAGGAATTTGATAATTAAACCTACCACACAAATTTTTAATAGGTTCCGTCAACAATAGCTCTTCTGCTCCATTTGCTTCTGCAGTAATCTGATTATTCGCAAATTCATATATTTGTTTAAGAACTATCCTATGTTGTTCCTCAGAATAAAATGTTCCTTCTTTATCTATCGATTTATAATTCTGCTCGACTAACTTATAAATTGTTTCATACATTTCCCTATCTTTTAATGTAAAAAGAATCTGTTGTAAACTAGTCAAGTGTATTAGTTCACTTGCAAACGGAAGCTCGATTACCATATTATCAAAAAGCTCCTCATTATCTTCTGTTGTTTTAAAGCAACTAATCATCACTTCTTTTATGGCTTCTTTTTCATTTTGAGGAAATTCTTTCGGAACCATACTTAATAAAATAGTCGGTAACAATGTTGTACTATCTATATCAAGACCTTTTGATATAAAATTCAGAATTTTTTTAGTACCAATTACAGATTGACTAGATGTTGAAGTAACACAGTATTTTTTCACTCTTGGGTCTAACAATAATGGTGCTGAATATTCACTTATTCCTGCTCTTAAATCGATCAAAACTGCCTTTGCCCCTAACTTTACTGCAAGACTAGATAAAATTTCTGCTAAAACATATTCCTTATTTCTACTATTAGTTATAGACTGTGGACTTGCATATAGATCATACAGTTGTTGCTCATACCTATAAGTAGGTAAAAATATATGCTCTACCTTTTCCTGCTTTGTCTCAATAGGTATTGTTAGATTTCCAATTAAATTTGCCGCAATAGATAATACATTCTCTTCATCACTGTTATCTTGAATCAATGTAAGTAAGTCCAAATAACTAAAAGAAATTTCATCTAATTTTCCTTGAATTAAAGTAAGTCCCGGTGCCTCTATATCAGAATCTATAATAAGTAATTTATTATTCTGCGGGTCATTTTGCATATTCGTCCAAGCCTGTGCGAATGCAATTAAAGATAAAGTTCTCCCTACCCCTCCCTTATATGAATGAAACCCTATTACCGGACAGCTAAGTTTCTCCAATCTCTTATTAGGATAAGCAGACTCCTGATAAATTGCTTTTTTAAATAGTGGCATTATATTAACTACATTATCTATATCTCCGCATTCATATGAAACTTCTATATACGAATCAATATAATCCAATTTTATTTTCGAACCATCACTCGACAAATTTTTAGGGAAAAGATCATGTAATACTTTTTTACACATATCATATGAATTATCTTTTGAATAAACAATAATCTCATCCGGGTAAACATCTATATCACATATGTGACTATTCCATTGTGTACAATGAAGTAAAATATATCTTTCTATATCTTTCCATGTATAAAATCTCATAATCATACCACCTCTTTTAGCCAATTTTTAATTTCGTTTAATACATTTTCAAATTTAATTACATCTTCTATATCTTTAGGTGCAATATTATATCTACATAACTGATGATACTCTGACGGACAAACTGTATTTCCATATTCTGTAACAAACTGTTTAAATTGAAATTGCCCTGACTGCCCCACTTCCTTTAATAATTTTCTAAAATCATGTGTACACAATACCTCTTCGGTCTTTTCATTAGCCTGCGAAATTGTACAAATATTATCATTGTCCATAATCAAACATTTTAATCCACATTCTACACAATAGCATAGTATTAACCTTCTACTATTATCACTTCCCAAATTCCAATTGTCATATGCATTTGCGTGTATAGTAAATGCTTTTTTATAATTTTTCTTATCCGCTCGTAGTTTTGCCATAATTTACTCCTACATTCATTTGAATATTAAGAAACATTTTCAATATACTTTTCAATATCTCTTATTTCACGCTTCATCATTCTATAAAATTGTATTTCAACAAAGTGTTCCTAATACAATAAATATTTTAACACAATATACTATTTTTTCAATCCATAGCATAACCATCTCACGCTTTCGGAGAGTCCTAACTTCCTTCGTTCCGCCTATCCATATCCAGTGCCTTCCGATGGATGTTTTCCCAGTCTATTTCTCATTCGCATCTTCTCCTATTATTGTTTATGATTGCTTATCTTGTCCATCACTTGACCGTAAGCGCTCAATATTCCAACGCTAGATTTTAATTAACGCTTGCATCATCTTTGCTAGATGCAAGCGTTTTACTACATTTTGATTTTTGCGAACATTTTGAACTTCTTTGCTCCACGGAGTCAATGCCTCAAGCTGTTCATCTGACATGTCTTCACTTGGACGATGCTCCAAAAGATATGTCAAAAAGCTTTAAACAGAACTGGACTCCCTGTACTGCCGGATTGCTGTAATCATACTGCTTTCCTTTTGGAACCGCATCAATGAAGTATCTTCTCGTATGCGCCCAGCAGGAGCAGCGCCTGATACCAGGGAGATTATTATACCCCTGATAACCATCCGTTTCCAGGTATCCGTCCGAAAAACCATCAAGGAAATCAACTGCATTGTATCTTGCCCTTGTTTCAGTGTAATGGTAAAGGACGATAGATGGCAGTCCATCTTCACCTAAGCGGAACAGTCACATGAAAGAATCAGTTTCGGGATTTCTTTCCAGCTCCTTCAGTACCTGTATCCATGTTTCATCTGCCATGTGATTTTCTGCTCCTTTTTCGATACTTTTATTATACCACAAAGAGCATTAAAGAAGAGTAAACGTCAAACCATGCGCCAGTCATTAAAATCAACGCCGCCCATTATTGGCGA
>ENA-OYVP01000598-OYVP01000598.1-human-gut-metagenome-genome-assembly--contig:-NODE-598-length-22305-cov-5.197438_pt1 | contig 22305 bp, 33 predicted proteins | sample MGYA00244160_ERZ653377 | MGnify/ENA primary metagenome ERZ653377 (study PRJEB26926, sample SAMN06165160) | human gut metagenome | biome: ENVO:00009003; feature: ENVO:2100002; material: ENVO:00002003...
ATTATATATCAAAATCCTTGAGAATAGGGTGTCAACTTTATTTATACACCATCATCTCCACCTTCATTCCTGAAGATGTAGTCACATTTTCCGGGCCTTCAAAAAGCCGTAAATTTAATACCAGCATTTCCTTCATTCATGTTCCTCCATTAAATCTCAATCCGTTCCCCCTGCTTTACCCTATCAAGCATTTTATGAAATTCCTCTTTTGAAAGGGACCATACATCCATCTTTGCTGCATTGGCAGGGCCGGAAGCACCATTCTCTGCCGGACGGCTGCTTCCTGAACGGATACTGTCTGCTACTCGTTTCTTTGTGTCTTTTTCGGTCTGCTGCATCATTCCTCTGGTGATCTCATCAAAGTGAACTGCTTTATAGGCGCTTGTGATGTCAAATCCCGCTCCAAGGAGCTTTACAAACTGGGGATTGTTACATTCAGATCTCATATCAAACTGCGGGAATAACTGTTTACACTGTTCACTTTCCCTATCCCACCGCTCATATGTATCATCACGCTGCCTAATCTGTTCTGCATTCCGTCCAGCTTCCACAAGTCGCTGGTTTTCTGCTTCCAGCTTTCGCATATGTTTGAGCTGATCCACAGTCATGTTTTCTTTCATGGCCTGCTCTTCCCAGAATGAGTTATCAGCTTCGATTGCTTCCATCACATTTGTAACATCCGGCTCCTTAATTCCGTAACGCATCCCAAGCATAGACATCAAAGGACTATATGAATCAAGCTGTTTCTGCATCTGCTGTTCAGATTTAAACCTTCTGCCTACCTGCTCCTTTACATCTGCGCTGTACAGATCCTTATACTGGATTTTAAACTGGTCATATGCCGCTTTCCGTTCTTCCGGCGTTTCTTCATGGGATTCCTCTGCCGCATCGCTTCCAGTGGTGTTCTGGACATTTTCTCCCGTTTGTTCTGCTGATGAGCCTGCTCCCGCTTCTCCGCCTTCTCCTTCAAATAATCTCAAATTCAGTCTGACTCTTTTCATGAAGTCTCCTTCCTGCGGTCTTTCCCGCGCGTCTTGTCTTTCCCTGCGGTCTCTCCCGCGTGTCTTATTTATACTGTATCACATTCAAAATCATTTTTCTCCCACCCCAGAATCACATAGAATTCATATGCTTTATGGATCAAATCAAAACCTGTTTTCATGGTTTCTGCCAGCTCTTTCACCCTGTCTTCTGTCCCATAAGCCTCTGCCTCCATATCTACAATCCCCGGTTCCACTCTAAGGCTGACCAGACGTACGTTTCCCTCTGCTTCCATATCCATCAGGCGCTGTGCTGCTGTCTGTGTCAGGATAGATATAGCAGCACATACAATATCATGCCCATCTTCAAGCCCGTTCGCTTTTCCCCATCCTGCGTGTCCCTCAGAATGCATCCAGAATTTATTTTCTTTTATGCTTATATCTACCTTTGTCACCGTGCTACCTCCGTGGATTCCTGTACCCTTCTTCTTGCCTTTCCGGCTGTCCCGTTCCCTGTATCTACTGCCTGCCCCAAGCTGTTAGTCTTAATATCACTACTGTTTACATTAACCCCTGTCATGGCGATTGTATCTTGTCCTACCATGGCATTGACCGCTTCCATAAGATCCGGCCTTCCGCTGAAATCAGACACCATACCCGCCAGCTGAATCAACAGCTGCTTCATCTGCTGAATCTGTTGGTACATGGTTCCGTTTTCTTCAATCTTCTTTAAAACCTCATCCTTCCGGTCAAAATCCATCATAGACACTACTGCTTTCGCCTGATCGGCAATCTGTGGATTGAATACCCCCAGACCAAAGAGTTCTTTTGCCAGCTCATTGGTTGCAATACGGCTATATGGGCTTGCTTTCTGTGCAGATATTTTGATATCAAACACTGGTTTACGGGTCATAATTTCATTATCCAGCATGGTAATATGTTCTTCTCCCAATATGCTGTTATCCAGCATAACATACTCTGCTGTCCCGTTCGGCTGTGTGATTCGGTAACTTCGGGGAAGAGTATAAAACTGACGGATCAGCTCCACCACAAAGGTCACAACCTCTGCATGGGCCGTATAGCTTGCCTTTATCATATCACGGCTCAACTTGCTCCCTGCCTCCTGCAGCGCCGCTATCGCAGATGCTGCTGTTACTCCTGAGGTTGTAGATCCCTGTGAAAAGTCCCGGTTTCCACTGGTCTCTTTTAATTCCTCAATCTTCTGGGTTCGCATATTGATGACATACTCAGATAGCTGTGGCGGCTGGATCTGCCTGATCCGCGTCTCATCAACTGCACCTCCCACCTCTATGATATCCCTTGTCAGGTCAGTAAAATCATCTGTATTCACTCCACTGCTTACAAAGTATCTGGGACGGTTTAAGGATGCTGCTTTTAAAATCACCCCATCCAGTTTATCTATGTACTCCTGCGGATTAACCATCACATCCAGATATCCAAACCCTGCCGGGCTTGCCTTTTCAGGAAACATGACATCAAACACAAAAGGATATTTTCCATGGTCATACCATCCTTTGTGCATCAGTTCCTTATCATTTTCTGATGCGTACAGTACCACACCTGGTATAAACTTGCAGTAATGCAGTACATTCCTTACACCGCTGTTTTTTAAGGGCATCCTGCGCTTATAATACCAGTCGATCACCTGAACTTTCTTTGATGTGTCTATGGTGTCCTCATGGATATACTCTGAATGGATCAGCTCCCCTGTTCCCTTAATTTCTTCCTGGGCATGTGGATACAGCTGTTTTAATATGTCAATATCAACCAGGCTTGTAGTAAAAATCTCTCTGGATTCCTGTATATCCCGGATTCCTGGCTCCCAATAGATATTCATGATATCCTGTACTTCTATATCCACATCCCCCAGACCGTTTTCCTTATCCCTGTTCCAAAAAACGCCATATATAGCCGTTCCTGTTTTAGGTTTATCCCAAGAGCACAGGCTGTAAGTTTTTTCAAAATCATTCTGTTCCAAAATAACCGGCACAACTTCTGAAAGGATTTTGGCTGCTTCCTCATCTGATTCCTCTCTGGGAAGGATTGCCGGACATGGGTAATTATCCATAAAGTCTGCGTGTTTATTGATCAAACTGTTAAATAACCAGGCACTTACTGGTTTTGTATCATTGGGGTTCGTGCTGTCGGAAGCAAAACGTTCCCAATGATTCTGCTTCCACCATTCTTCCGCATTAACAATCCTCTTTTCAAGGGATGATTTCCCTTTCTTATACTCCTGAAGCCTTGCATATGCATCATCAATCTCTTTCTTTTCAATTCTTTGTTTCTTTACCTCTGCCAGATCCATATTCTTCTCCTATATCCTGATAAATTTATAAGCCCTCTTCCGCTCCTCTTTGTAAAGGTCAAGCGGATCTTCCATAGGAGGCTTTCGCACTGTATTTTCCCTTTTTGCAATTGGATGGTCCATGAGATAATAACGGCACTCATCATAAATATGGTCTTCCTGAGTGGTATCAATATCCTCAACATGCTTTTCGTCATATACCAAGGACGGGATTGTCCTTATGAATCCTTTGCAGGTATTAAACACATAAAAGAGAGGATGACCGTCCTTGTTAAATGCCAACCGGTAATGATACTGCATCTTTCCCGCAATCCGGTGGTTATCCCCCGGTTCCCAGTACACTCCCTGTTCCGCCATAATATCCGCAATGGATTTTCCCCTGTCCGATGCGAAAATGGAAGGGTCAGCAATCCCTGTTATCTTCCGGCCTTTCAGATTTTCATCTGTTTCTTCTACCTCACGGATCATCCTCGCCTGTTCCGCCGGATCAAGTTTAAGTCCCACATTCGCTTCTCCTTCCTTGCAGCCATACAATTCCCTGATCCGGTATACACACCCTTCATAATCCACCGCATACCACCCTACAGAGAATGGTTTTGCGTAACCAAAATCATAGCTGCGCCCTATGATCCACCCATCAGGAATCTTAAATGGCTCAATTACATGTGTCCATTCCCTAGTATCATAATTCTCTGGATCATTGCTCCATTCCGTAAATACCTGACCCATAAAGGAATCCCAGTCACCATACAACAAAGCTTTCTTTTCAGCCTCTGACATCATAGCCAGACCCACAACATAATTGGGGTTGTTTTTCAACAGAATCGGGTTATCAAATACACTGCTGGGAATAAAAATCCGCTCATATGGGTGCTTTTCAACTTCCCCTCCGGGGACATGTATCTCTGTTTCTGCTATAATCGGTGTGCCTGGAGGCGCCGGAGAAACAAAACGTGCCTTGACCCATGCATGACCTGGGCCACCTGGGTTTGCAGTAGAACGGATATACGTCCTTAATCCTGGGCCTGATGACCGGGTACGGGAAAACATATATTCATACTCTTCTTTTGCAAAATGGGTCAATTCATCGAACCCGACAAAATCAAAATGGCGGCCCTGATATTTCAGCCGGTCCTTTGTATGCTGCATGGAACCAAAATAGATCTTTGCTCCACTTGGAAAAGTCCACACATGGCTTGATTTATTGTAGGTAGCTTTTGGAAATGCTGCCCCATATAGCTCCTGACTTCTGCTTATCAGATCTTCCGTTTCAGGGTACGTTTTTCGGAAAATAACCGCCCTGTAATGAGAAATATGGACTTGACGCAATGCTTCAACCAGAAGGTAATCACTTTTTCCACCGCCTGCCGCTCCGCCATATAGTGCTTCAAATTCCATCCGAGACATCATAAGGGATTGTTTGGGCAGTGGCTCCCACACAATATGCGGTATTTTTTTATCCGTTTCCTTTTTCTTCCTCATCCTTTATCATCTCCTTCAATTCTGTCACTTTGGCAGGAGTCAACACAATAATTCCATTTTCATTTTCTTCCGGCTCAGTAGTCACACGCTCTTTCCAACTCTCCGGCATTCTGTTTTTTGCATAGAATATAATCGCCTTTATATCCGGCTTGATATATTCTGTTTCCTCTGCCAGCTCTATCTCCTCTTTTTCTGATATCTTCTTTCCAGAAGGATCATACTCTATCTTTTTAACTTTAATTGCTTTCTTCACTGAGACATGGAAGCCCTGGGTCATCTTATACAGGCTGTGTTCTACCAGTCTGTTAGAAAATTCTTCCCCCGTATTGAGGGCCTCCGCAATATTGGGATATTTCTTTTTCCATTCTGACAGGGTTGATCTGCTTATCCCTATATGCTTTGCAATCTGTTCGTCTGTAAGTCCTGCCCTTGCCCATGCGCTCAGCACATTCAGATTGTCTTTCCTGTTCTCCCACTCTGTCCATTTTGGTCTCGCCATATCACCACCTCAATGCGATTCTACCATATTTCCCTATTATTTACTCCCACCCCACCATTGTCCGGTTTTGCAGGCTTCCTGTATGGTTCCCTAACCTGTCCCTACTAACCTAACGCGCGCGCGTATATGCGCATGTGTAGGCCTGTCCGGTTCAGTACACAAAAAAACGGAGGCTCTTATATACCGAGCACTCCGCCATATCTTTCATTTTCTTAACTTTTCAAAATTCATTTCTTACCTTCCCTGCCATAAATCCCCTCATAATACGGGCAGTTTTCAAACCGATCTTTACAGAAGATATCACAGTAATCCTCTTTTTCTTTATGGCTCACAAATAAGAGCTGGTTTTTTACATCAAACCCCAGCCTCTTCTCCATATTATCACAGGTGATCGTTGCCATTTTCTTTTCATGTCTGGATTTTGTCACATAGTACGGGCATTTTATTTGACTATCATCCTGCATTCTTCCCCACCTCCGGCTTCCTGACATATTTTTTTGTACTCTTACAAGCGGCCTTTTTCGGGCCGCTGCCATGCTTAATAAGCCGGGCATATATGTAAAATAATGCCAGCTCTTTGTTATATTTGACCTCTGCATCCAGAAATGTATATCCCGGATATGCCTTTTCCATCTCCTCCTTCATGGCTTCGTGGGACTGCACCATCAAATTTACCCGTCTTTTCCGGAATTTGCTATAGCTCCTGGTAGGCTCAGGCGGCTTTTTCAGATTTTTGGAAGCACACCATCTTTTTGTCCCACGTGGGTTTTGGGTAATGTATGTAGCAAGGCCGGTAATCAGAAAGTTTTCATCAGGCTTGATCCGGCGTGTATTCTTCCGGTCGCATTTCTCCCACATATCTTCCAGCTCATCCCGATCCATGCCTTCTCCTGTCAGCAGGATGTGGAAATGAGGACGCACCTTCCCGTCAAATGCCAGAATATAGATATACTTAATATTCCCCATCCCCTTTTTCTTTCTCCAGTAATTGACCCGTCGTATAAAATTCCTTATATCCTTCTGTGCTGCTTTGATATCTGCGGGTATATTCTCCTCATTCCAGCCAAAGGTAGCCCAAATGTCACCCTCCCCAAAGTTAATACACGCCAGCCGGATGCAGTATCTCCGGGAATTTTTATCATTCAGATTCTTTTGTGACGGCTTGGTTTCCCGTCTCTTCACAGTTACAGGCATATCTGACTTTCTGAAAAATGACGGATACACCTGGGATTCCAGAAGCTCATTCCCGCTGATTATGTTCTTTGCCCTATTGGTAGTAGTCCGATACAGACAGCTTAATCCCTGCTGCGACACCAGTTTTTCTATTTCCCATTCCTGGAGCTTATCTGCCTGCTCATCATATGCCTGTTCCAGATCATAATCATCGTAATGTCTCATCTGTTTACCCCTTAGTATCTAATGATTTATTTTATCGTCCATTTGCTAATACCCATTACAAGGACGGATAAGAGGACTTGTCCCCGGTTCTTTTTTTAGCGGGATCCAGACGGGTCCCGCTATATAATAATGAAGTTATGCTGCACGTTTTCTTACCATCCTAAGAGTATCGGGTGTTGACTGAGCATAATACTGGCTTGTCACCCTCGAATCAGCATGGCCCATTACTTCCTGTATTGTACCAATATCCACACCTTTATTTTTCAGATCCATTCCCAATGTTTTACGCATTTTATGGGGATAGCATCTGTTAGTGACTCCCACTCTGGCAGCCACCGCTTTCATGATTGACCTTACAGAGCTTGTACTGATCGAATGATACGGCTTTCTTTCAGTAACAAACATATGTTCCGTATTGTCAGTCCGAGATTCCCAGTATTTCCGGTAATGATATAGAGCATCTGCATCCAGATATATTGTGCGGTACTTATTTCCTTTTTCTCCCAGAATCAGGATATCCCCTGTTTCCCAATCAAGCTGATCTATGGTTATCTGGACAATTTCTCCCACTCTGGCGCCAGTGCTGCGCAGTACCTCAATCAGTGCCCTCTCCCGCAGTGTCTGGCAGCCATCTTTCAGACGGGCCATTTCCTCCGCTGAGAAAAAATCTATTGGTTTCCTCTGCACTTTTAACGGTTCAATGGCTTCTACTGGATTCACGGCAATCATTTTTTCCTTCCTCATCCAAGTAAAAAACGCTGAAAGAAAGCGCCTTTCATTATTGATCGTCTGCGGCAGGTTCCTTTTTCCAGTATCTTTTTCATTCCTGTGCTCATACCAATCAAGATAATAAAATATGTCCTGCTCATCCATCTGGGTCAATGGCTTATATAATAAGGTAATCAGACGTTTGACCGCACTCATATAGCCGTACTTCGTTCCTTCACTCAGCTTTTTCTTTTTATATAGGAAGAGTTTGATTATGTATTCGTTTTGCTGGTCAATACTGTCCTTCATTTCCATTGGCAATGTATTCATTTTTTCAATGGATACATTTACCAGTTCTTCCGTTATAACCTTCTCTAAAATCTGTAAGGCCTCTGAACTGATATACATTGTCATGGCAACGATTACATCATTTATAACCTGGCTTTTTATATTATCGTTCATAATATCCTCCTTATCCTTGCTTAAGAAGGGTATATATGATATACTTATCTTAAGCAAAACGGCGGATCACAGGACCTTGGGCGGTTGGTGATCTGCCTCTTTTTATGTCTAGTTGCTTAGTATTTTCTGGCTGCATTGGTATCCCCTCCTATGCTAAATGTCAGTTTTGTGAATCAAATTTAGTCTCCTTGCATACTCTGTTTTCAAGTGATTTTCGCATCAGCGTTCCGTCTGGTCGCCTCTCAAACCGTCTCCACATGCTCCACATATACCCTCTGCGACAAAAGCAGGTCGCAGAACACCATTCGACATCACATGATTCACATGGTTCTCCTAAGCCAACGTTTTTATCATTTTTTTGCTTTATGTTAAACAGGCTCATTTGACCATCTATTTGCTTCATCACAACCTCCTAAACCTTAATATCGTCCTATGTTTGCTATTGCCTGAAATATTGGATAGAACTGCTGTGGTACTACTGCATTTCCCAATGATCTAACACGGTCCACCCCATTGGGAATCCCATATAAACTTCGGCATAATCTGGATTGATATGTGTCATATCTTCGCTCTGCGTCCTGAAACGGCTCGCTAATTTGTCTGACCGATATGTGTGACTCCCCCAATATCTGTTTTTTGCCGTTCCTTTCCACTCCGATGCAGTCAGTGTGGGCAACAATCGCTGTCCGATATCGCCTGTGCATGGCTCCAACACCTGCAGCTGGTAATACAAACGTCCTTGTGGCGTAACCTTGGTTTTCCAAGTCAGAAAGCACATCGTCGAGTGCCATTCTAATGATTCCAGCAACATTTTCTCCAATAACCCAAGAGGGCCTGAGTTCTTCGATAACTCTAAGCATTTCCGGCCAGAGATAGCGGTCATCCTCCTTGCCCTGCCGCTTCCCGGCAACAGAGAATGGCTGGCAGGGGAATCCTCCTGAAATAATGTCAACTGTATGTAATCCTGTTCGTTCATAGAAACTTTCTCCCGTTAATGTCCTTATATCTCTCCAGCGTGGGATATCGGGCCAGTGCTTTTCAAGCACCTTTGTAGGGTAGTTCGCCCATTCACACTGGCCCACCGTCTGTATTCCGGCCCATTCTGCCGCCAAATCCAGTCCCCCAATGCCGGAGAATAAACTTAAATGTGTCAACATTTTATTCTCCAAATTCTTAATTACGCTGATATGGACACGGGCTCCCCAAATAGCACCTGTCTACCCAATCCTCTGGATTGCTGTTCTCTAATGCCTGAATAGCCATACCATACGCCTGCATCTGTTTCTCTGCATCAGCACGATACGCCAGCTTATCATATAGGTTATCTCTGGCAATTCCAGCCTGAACCATCCGTTCCCAGCCACCATCTGTAATTTGGTATCTATATGTATCAATATGCTTTTGCAATATCTCTATAGCCTCTCTCTTGTCCACCTTTATGCCTCCCCATACTCCCTCAACACCTCCGCCGCCTCTGCCTGTCCCCTCTCTTCCAGAAACTGAATTACATAATCAATATCACATAACTGTTTTCTTGATTGCTTATTATCCTGCTCTACGTCCTCTATCTTGTCCCATTCAAATTCTAGTCCGTATTTTTCGGTTAAAATCGTCGCATAATCCATAACCTTTTCATATAGAACTCCAAGTGGATCAAAAGTGGACATCATATCACAACGCTTCATAAAAGCATCCTTCCACCGCAGCAAACGATCCTTTCCGAAACCGAATGTATCGTGCAGAGTAAACATTACAGCAGGAGCAAACGTTGCCAATATCCAATATCCGATCTGCAATCAACTGTGTTACCTTCATCCGCTGCTCATACGATATTTCCATAGGAACGTAATACGCTCCCCTTGCTTTAATCTCCTTTTCCAGAGCTTCTATTCCACCTTTTTTTACAATATCTAATGCATATGCAAGCCCCTGCATCCGGGCTGCATATATCTTTTTGTCTTTTCCCATGGTCTTCCTCATCTTTCTGATTCATTGGCAGAAAGTCACTCAATTCCATCTGACCGTCACACTCATAGTTTTCCAGCTTCTTAATCCAGTCTTCCATGATCCCTCCTTTCCAGGCCGGGAAAAGGAGGTTGATAGGCCCCGGCCTGATCGGTCAAAAGGTATTTGTGACATACCGCAATCTGAACCGTTGTTTTATATATGTATCAACTCCTGTGGGGGCAGGAGATAATACCCCTGTCATGCTGCTCCAATAACAGCTTGTATGCCTGTATCTTCATGGCATTCTTTGTATAGATTTCAGGATCATTAGAAATCCAATATTCCTTCATCTGCTCCATGGTTTCCTCCGCATCCCTAATCATCCACAGCAGAGTATCCCTGTCATATTCCACAGATTTTTCTGGTGTTTCCACCGCCTCCATATCCGGCTCATGATAGAGCTCGTCCCTCTGCCCCTTTGTGTCAGATTCTGACACACGTTTTTCCTCTGCCTTTTTCTGTATTTCCAGGCTCTTTTCATCCGGCTGGGGTTCTTCCTGTGGCTCTACCGTCCGGGAAGCTTCATAAGCCGATGTAATTCCCATCTCACCAGACTGGAATTTCTCCTTGACTTCCTCCGGGGCACTCTTATATATCGCATTCAGCTGCCCTATCTTCCCACTGGATTCTCCCAATATCTGAGCCACATAGTCCCGGATCCGCTCCCCCTTATTCAGGACAAGCGCTCCACTTGTTTTCATTTCAGTCAGGATTTCCTTCCACTCCTGAGCCTGCATCATCAGGTCATAATCAGACAACTTCCGGTTAAACGTATTCCCGCATAAAAGTTCCATCCGGAACTGCAGCTTGTCCATATCCTTGTACCGGCATGGTATCTTTTCGTATTCCCTATGCCCCTCCTGTATCAGCTGCCGGAGGGCTGAATACCTCCTGTGTCCCGATAAGAGCCAATACTCCCCAGATACCCTGCCGACTACCAGCGGGGCCTGCAAGCCTCCGGTCATTAGAATCCCTGTAGCCAGCTCCTGAATTTCCACCATGCTGTATTTATTATGATTGGTAACTACAATGTCCCGATAATCCAGCACGATATCCTGATACTCCTCTGTCCGCTCTGTTTCTGCTAATGTAGCCCCGTTCAGGATGCTTAATATGTCAAATGCCATCCCCGGCCCTCCTCAAATACTCATCCACAAATCTTCTGTAATCCAAAGCCGCCCCCGATCGTGGGCTATGGGCTACAACGCTCCTATGGTAAAATGTAGCGTCTTTGGCCTTTCTGGAATGACGGATATGCTGAGAAAATACCTTGAAATGCGGCTGCTCCCGAAGCCATTTCTCTGCTGACTCACTGGTAGCACTCCGCTCATAATCCGTCACAAGCCCCCATACCTCTTCCATATTCGGATTCAGACGGCTGATAGATCTCACCTGTTCCATCAGCATCTCCAAACCGTCAAGAGAATAATTGTCCAGATTGATCGGAATAATGACCTCCTGAGACGCACTCAGCGCATTAACCACATTCATCCCAATGTCAGGGGGATTATCTATAATACAGTAATCATATTCCCCCTCCACCTGCGCCAGCGCTTCCCGGTAACGGTCATGCTGTGTAGTCCTGGAATCCATGAGTATTTCAATCTCTGCCTGTTTCATGTAATAATTGCATGGGATCAGGCTCAGCCCCTCTATTCCTGTTTCCATGATATTCCCGATTATGCTCCTGCTATGGATCATATCCAGAGTTCCCCTTCTGCTGTTCTGGTTATACCTCTGGTACAGCCGTGATGCATTCCCCTGCTTATCATTGTCCAGCAGGATCACTCTCTTTCCGTGTCTTACCACCAGAATCTCTGCCATGGCTGCCGCTGTGGTGGTCTTCCCACATCCGCCCTTTAAATTTATGATCGATATTATCCTCATTCTTTTTCCTTTCCGGACACAGACTTGTCCCTGCGTATGCAGGCCGCCGGAATGCATCTGTCATAGGTGAGGGATTCCTCTCCATATCTATCAGCTTCTCTAATCTCCGACGCGTACCTGCTTCCATGTACTGTTTCTTTTCCTTATGGTCCATAAAACTCCTTTCACAGGTAGCTTTCCCCGTATCTCTTGCGGAAGGCTTCCCTTGCTTCCTCCTCTGTCTGGCCCTCAGCTACCGCCCGCTTCTCCCAGGCAAGCTGCCCTATGATCTTAGACATTGCCTCTGCCATGGGATTTCCATGGATCCGGCGGGACAGTTCACCCATGTTGTGGCAGCCATTACAGCAGGGGATTGTGAGCCCATCCTGATCGGACTGCTTTCTCTTGGATGTGCCTCCGATCAGGTGGTGGGTGGCCTCCAACGGACGGCCACAGAACAGACAGTTATGGTTATACTTGGTTACAATTCCTTCTTTTTTCATGATGTTCCTCCATTATGCTTGTTTTTCTTTGTAGTATCTGCTACAATAGAGGTGGATTTAATCCGAAATGTACGAATTGTAAGGCCCTGATGGTTTGGAGATCATTGCAGGGCTTTACTGCTGTCTTGGATTCTTTACCGGGATATGTACAGGTTCCACATAGATTTTTACATCTTTCTTCTGTGCCTTCTGGCAGTCTTCGCATATTGTGCCTTCCCCCGGATCCAGATAACAGCCACATTTCCGACATCTATTCCATCCTCTCATTGTACTTTTTCCTCCCTATATTACGCCGTACCACGTCAACAGCAGCAGTATCAGCGTGAATCCATACAGGAAGCTCATTCCTTCAGCCCATTTAACAGCCCAGCGCAGATCGTCTGAGATCGTCTCCAGATCCCATGCATCTTCTGTCTCATAAGGCTTAATGGCATACTCCCCAATGTGGTACTCTCTTTTTACTTCGTCACTCATCTTGTGTTCCTCCTTGCCCGCTCTCAGGCGATTTTTGTTATTTTTATATTGGGAATGGTTGCTAATGGACGGTAAATCAAGCTATTCGCAATCTTCTCTCGCTCTTCCTGCGGAAGCTCTTCCATCTTCACCCCTTTATCCCCAATTTTTACCCAGTTTGAATATGTAATCCCCTTTTTCTCCACTCTTACCACTCCTTTCTCTGGCATTGTATGTATTACTGCTTGTACATCTTGCTTGTTTTCTTTCCCCTCCCGTCCTATACTGAATTTACAGGCCTCTGCCAAGGCCGAGTACAGTATGAAGGGAGGGAAAATAATATGGCTGTTGAACAAACATATATCAAAGTGTATTGTCCACATAACGGACGCATATGTAAGGTTCCAATAGGAATGACTAATACCCTTGCTGTTGTTCAAAATACCTGCGATTTTTCCAATGGATGCGCTCCATGTGAAACTTGTGTACATACACTACAAAGTATGATTATTCAGGATCGTAGTATCGTTTACAAAAGTCACGAAGAGCCTCTATCTCTCTTTCTATTTCATGACTAAGATCCGGAGCCGCCATCAGTGCGGCTCTTCCATACATCAGCGCTGATATCAAAAACATTCTTGTCTGCTTATTGATATCAAACTGATTTAAGCCTGCACCCATGATGAGATTAACAATCAGTCCTTGTATCGTTTCAGAATGACATTGCAGTGTCTGGGGATCCGTTGGAAATTCTTCATTAAGGGCTTCCTGTAAATCCTGCTCTGTCAATTTGTAACTATCATTCTTTCTCAAAACATAGCCAAATCGCTCCAAATCCGATTCAGACAGGATTAGAGTATGTTCCAGAGCTTCGTCAAGATTAAGACCATCAGCCAGCTTCCTCATTGCATACATCAGACTGCGAACTACCAAATCCTTCATATAGGGTTTGTCTTTATCGCAGATATCAACTGCAACAGGTTTGGGAAGATATTTATCTGTCAACACGTCCTTTAAGATCATGCTGAGCTGCATTAAATACAGTTCTGCTTTCTCTTTTTCCTCCTGCGGTATCTCATCCCGATTCTGGCTTTGTAGCAGGAAGTGCTTCACATCCTTTAAGTCCTTGGAAAATATCACCGAAAACATAATCCTCTGTTCCGGTTCCAATTTTTCTTCATCAAGCATCTTTGATGCGGCATTTTCAAGTTTCAATAATGATGCAGTCTCTACCGCCAGCGTTTTACAGTCTGCACCTTCTTGTAATGCCGCTTCTATCTTTTCTCTGATCTGATGCCCTACAAGCCCGATTGCATCAAATAAGCTGAGTTCCCCATATAGTTTTTCTATCTGGCTATAAAACTCTATACCTGTCACAGCTTCTCACCTTCTCTCCCCCCTGATATACTCCGGCACTACGCAATCCTTGTTTCCCGGTCTAAACGCTCCTTAGCGATCAGAACCGTGGTCGCTGACTGCATGATTGCCAGACTGTTCATGTCCATCTGCTTCATCTTTTCTACCATCTCTGTTATGGCTTCTGTCCTTTTCTCTTCTGTTGTCTTTGCTTCCATACTTTTTTCTCCTTTCCTTGTGTTTTCTCCCCTCCCGTTCTATACTGGATTTACAGGCCCCCGCCAGGGCCGAGTACAGCATGAAGGGAGGGTAATAATGTGAGTTCTTACAAACAACTGTATATGCACTTAGCAAATGCTGATGGTACTTTTAACCTTTTGGAATTAGCAGTTTTAGATACTGCACTATCACAATATATAGAAACTCTAAAAAAATTGAATGTTTCTGATGATGTAAAAATAGTTGGTGAAATCCAGATATCCGAATCTGCTTTAAAGAAAGTCAAAAAACTTTACCAATCTGCGCATGGTCCTAAAGCATAACTCAATTATCTTTCAGTACCTTCTTTAACCATTCTTCTCTGGCTGCTAAAATATACTTTTGCAGTTCTTCTACGTCCCGCGATAATTTTATAGTTTCTTTTTGCTGGCCCTGTAATTCTGTTACAAGGCCAGCTATCTCGTCTATGGTTCCTTTAATTATGATTTCCATAGTCTGTTTCACCTCCAGTTTTAAATGTTGTAATATTTTACCGATTATGCTATACTGTTCCTGCCTATTTTATGGCAAGGAAGGAGTGGTTACTTTGACCAAACTTTTGTCTTTGCCTGCTCCCTTAATACGGATTTGTCTCGTGGACCCATACACGTTAAACATTGGCGTATTAAAGATTGGCTACTGATCCGGCGTACAATCCATAGATATGAGACTATGTAAAAAAATTGTGAGACGGCACTCACCTTTAAAATGCTTCACCGGGATCATGCCATTTCGTATTGTGTCAGCTATCAGGCAATCTGCAGAACCATACTGCTAAAGTGACACAACTCCTAAAGAAGCACTGGGCGCTATCCATTGCGGCGAAAGCCTGCAAGGATTATAGGGTAAACAAATTTGGCAATTAGCTGGCAGGAATAGCGCTCCTGACAGCTTATTGATTTGATACTCTTTTAAAAATGTACTCTAACCGGTACTCCGGAATCATTTCACAAATCTTTTCTACCTCTTCTAAGGTAAACTCTGTCCTCCCACGTTTTTTATTCCAGAGGGATTTTTCAGAAATTCCCAATCGGATATTCAGCTCCTTTTGAGATATATGTTTCTGATCCAGAATTTTATCTAAATTTGGAAATATTGATTCCTGCAGTTCTTTCATTGTTTCTGTTTCACCTCCTATTTTTGTTGCTTTGTGATTTAATTATATCTCTTAGATTATTTTTGCCAATATGTTATTTTATTTTTTGTTGCAAAGTGATATTTTTTGTGCTATGATGACATTAAATGTAGGAGGTGATACACCATGACCGAAGGAGAAAGACTCAAATTCCTTCGTAAAGCTTTAAACATAAAGCAGGGAGACTTTGCAAAAAAAATATCAACCACACAAGGGCACATATCTGATATTGAAAACGGACGAAAAAACCTTTCTGATCGAACTATCAAATTGATTTGCTTAGAAAACTGGAATGGTAAAACGGTAAATGAAAGCTGGTTACTTAAAGGAACCGGAGATATGTTCTTAAAAGATTCTGAAGAAAATCAAGTAAAAACTTTAGTTTCTTCACTACTTGAACCTGATAAAAATAAATTCTATGATATCATTCTGGAAGTAATCAAAGGATACCAGCAGCTTAGCCCAACTTCTCAGCAGGCCTTAAATGAGTTAGCTGATAATATTCTTAACAACCAGAAAAAACAGCAGCATGAATCTGAAAAGATGGAAAGAAATTCTGCAACGATGCTCAGAGAAGAATTTGAAGAGTGCCCCCGTACCCCTGAAAGCATGGATCAGGCTTGTACCCGTGAAAATCACAAGGCAATCTGATCCATGGCACCCAATAGCCATAAGGAAACTGTGTTGAGTTTTAGAACAGCAATATAAATTGTGTCGTTCCTGAGAAGTCTAAATTATAGTAGATAATATTATGACTGCGGTAATATACTGCATATATATTTTTCCCTTTGTAATGTATGTACTTCTTTGTCACTTCACCACGACCTTTCTTTCGGAAGATTGGGTGCAGTATGATTATAATATGTAATTATTGGAAATTATCTGGTATTATTTTCCATATTTGTGCAGGTAACAAGAACACGTAATAATACATATTTTATATTGACATACGTATTATTACGTGTTATAATATAGACATGATAAGGAAAGGAGTTACATAGGATGCCAATGACACCACGCGAGATGATAAAGCATCTCAAAAAAAATGGTTTTCGGGAAGTCAGTCAGAACGGTTCGCATATAAAACTCAGAAACGACATAACTGGACGCCAAACCGAAGTTCCTTATCACTGCAAAGACCTGAAAAAAGGACTTGAGCAGGCTATATTAAAACAGGCGGGGCTGAAATAAGCCCCACCTTTCCAAAATGGAGGTGCCAAATATGAATAAGTTATTTTATCCAGCAGTATTCCACAAAGCTGAAGAAGGCGGCTTCTGGATCTCATTTCCAGATATCCCTGAATGCCTTACACAAGGCGAGGATATGACAGAGGCCTATGAAATGGCAATCGAAGCACTGGGGCTTGCCATTACCAGCCGTGAAGAGGAGAAACAGCCCATCCCTCCTGCTTCTGATCCCTCTGCCATTTCTCTGGAAGCAGACTCATTTCTTGTAGTTATCGAATTTGATATGCTGGCATATAAGAAACGTACAAATGCCCGCGCTGTCAAAAAAACTCTCAGTATTCCTGAGTGGTTGAATGAGGCTGCTATGGAGATGGGCTTAAATTTCTCCCAGGTGCTTCAGGAGGCTTTAATGGAAAAGGTTCAGATGCGTTGATGAATCAAAAAAATAGCCGCCACTACTCCCAATAGTGACGGTCGGTTTCAATAGCATATTCAGCCATAAAATGCAAGAGCCGCCCGGTGTTACCAGCACCGAACGGCCTCACTCAGATTATCTCTTACCAGAATATACCGGAAAGATACAATCAATCAAATCACCTGCATTATATCATTTTCGGTACGTTCTGGCAAGGGGCGTATTTTTTGTACCTAAAAATCATATAGATTGACACAGGAGATGATATGATGCATGAAAATGTTTTGAAAACTGCTGCCCTCTACATCCGGGTATCCACGGACAAGCAGGAAGAACTTTCCCCGGATTCTCAAAAGCGGCTGCTATTAGAATATGCCAGGAATCACAATATGGTTGTTCCTCCGGAACACATCTACATGGAAAATGGAATATCCGGTCGGCGCGCAGACAAACGTCCCAAATTCCAGCAGATGATCTCTGCTGCAAAACTAAGTTCCCATCCCTTTGATGTAATTTTGGTATGGAAATTTTCTCGTTTTGCCCGCAATCAGGAGGAAAGTATCGTCTATAAATCCATGCTCCGGAATAAATGCCATGTGGATGTTGTCAGTATCTCTGAGCCTCTGATTGAAGGTCCATTCGGCGGTCTGATTGAAAGAATCATTGAATGGATGGATGAATTTTATTCCATTCGGCTTTCTGGAGATGTTACCCGCGGAATGACCGAAAATGCCCTGCGCGGTTCATATCAGTGCAGGCCTCCGCTGGGATATCGTATCCCATATCATAAAGCTACCCCGGAAATTGTACCGGAGGAGGCTGAAATTGTACGGCTTATCTTTGAAAAATATGTCAATGGGATGAGTATTTTTGCCTTAACCAAATATCTTAACAGCCACGGATTTAAAACCAGTCATGGAAAACTTTTTGAAAAGCGCAGTCTGGAGTATATCCTGCAAAACCCCGCCTATGCCGGGGATATTCGATGGAACCGGTGCAACAATACAACAAAGGAAATCCGCGATCCATCTGAATGGATCGTGCGTTCCGGCCACCATCCGGCTATTATAAGCAAGGAACTGTATGAAAAGGCTCAGGCCCGTTGGAAGAGCGAATATAAACCCAGAAATGCAAAACCCAGTGAAGTCACCAAACATTGGCTGGCCGGACTGGTAAAGTGTCCTTCCTGTGGCCGTTCCCTTTCATCCTGCGTGATGCACCGAAAAAGCCTTCCAGATACATTTTCTTTTCAGTGCGGCGGATACCTGAAAGGAAAATGTTATCATAACTGTTATGTTCGTGCAGAATCCCTTGTGCCTGCTGTTTTGAATGCTCTGGAAGAAGCTCTGGCCTGCGGTACTGTCAAGTATGACCTGAAACAGACGGATTCAATACAGGATCAATCACAGGATGAAATTCAATCTTTGAAACGCCGTCTGGAACGGGTGGATCAGAAAGAACTGCGGGCCAGAGAAGCCTATATGGAAGGAATTGACACAAAAGAGGATTATCGAAAAAATAAAGAACTGCTGAACAGGGAACGTGAAGAGCTGACCGAACGTATCTCACAGCTGGAGGACTTACCGCAAAAAGGATATGACGATACAGTGATGTTAGACCGGATATCTAATGTGCTGGATATCCTGCATTCTGATAAATTCAGCGTTTCGGAAAAGAACTCAGCCCTTAAAAGTATCATTGACAAAATTATATATGATAAAGAACAGAACCATATTGATGTGTATTATTACATGATGAAAGCCCCGGAAAACCTTGTAAAATAAGGCTCTCCGGGGCTTTGCCCTTGGCTCATACCCTCTTTCGGTTTGGTCAACCTCTGCGGGATTAGATGGAATCAGATTGATAAACAGAAAACAGATAAAGGAAATCGCAAGCAGCAATGGAACAGCCATCATCAGACGGCGAATGACATATCGTTTCACAGCTTTTCCCCTCTTTCTTATAGATTTTCAGGTCTTATCTTTTAAAAAGCCGCTTCTCAGAAGAAACGGCTTTTCCTGATTATTCAAAATACATGTCGGAAAACGGAACATCATACTGGTCTGTTCCAAAATGAACGCCTTGTAAATTCTTTGTATAAAGCGCCTTGTTGCATTCAAAAGTCAGAGGAATATATACGGCATCCTCGTGGAGACGGGTGAGAACGAACCGGTACAGTTCCTGACGTTCCTCTTCATCTGTGGTAGTCAGGATATCCGTAATTGCCTGATCAATTTCTTTCTTATCTGCCAGTCCCTGCTGTGCCGCAAAATCTCCGTAAACCGGTGCTCTCATTGCCGCCTGCGAAGACTGTGGATCGTAAGGCATACCCCAGCAGATGTTGAATACCATATCAAAATTACCTGCTTTCATATTGTCCCTGTAGGACTGCTCCTCCTCACCATGTATGTTGAGGGAAATTCCAAGCTTCAGGTATTCGCTCTGCAGATATTCAGAAATGGTTTTTTCCGTTACACTATCGCTGTTATACAATAAATCCAGTTCCAGTTTTTTTCCGCCTTTCTCCCTGATGCCACTGCTTCCCATAATCCATCCTGCTTCATCCAGCATACTGGATGCGGTTTCTGTACTATATTCGTATGGTGTCAGTTCTACATCACAGTAAGGAACCGTAGCTGCGTAAAGCGTATCTGCCGGCTGCTCCAGCCCATAAAAAATACCTTCCGAAATTGCCGTTCTGTTGGTCGCATGCTGCAGTGCCTGACGGACAGCCGTATCACTGAGAATCTCATTCGTCGTGTTTAATACAATATGTCTTGTAGAGGTAGGATTGGAAAGGGCAACTTCAAATTTATCACTGTCCACATACTGACTGATGGCATCTGCATCCAGCATATTTTTACCAAAAATCAGATCGATCTCTCCAGACTCCAGCGCCATAATACGGGTCTGGTTATCAGGAATTACTTTTACGGTAATCCTTTCAATTTCAGGCTTTTCTCCCCAGTAATTTTCATTGCGCTCAAATACGGCATATTGATCTGTCTCGAAATCAGTAAGCACATAAGGGCCGGTTCCGATATACCCGCTCACTCCGTCTTTTGTACTTCCGTCAATCATGTAATTGGGAGAAATCATGGCAAAAGGACGGATACAGCCTAATTCCGTAAGCATTGGATAATAGGCTTCACTCAATTCTATTACAAATGTATGGTCATCCGGAGCCGATACCCCAACCAGCAGGTTCATCATCTCCAGCCATGTATGACGATCTTTATTCTCAATAATTGCATTAAAATTCGCTAAGATTGCATTGGCATCGCAGACGGTTCCATCCGAAAAAGTAACTCCATCGCGGATTTTAAATGTATATATTTTTCCATCCTCGCTGATGGTCCAGCTTTCTGCCAGGCATCCCTCATATCCGTCTTCTGTAATGCTCACCAGAGTATCGTACAAAATGCTCTGGGCATACATTTCTCCTGCATACAGATGTGGATTTAAATCCCGGATATCCCGATAATTTACAAAAACCAGTTCCTGGTCGGAACCGTTGACTGCAGCGGCCGGTTCCGATGCTGCTGTTGAAACCGATGATGCAGCTTCTTTCTGTCCGCATCCGCTTAAAAGACCAAGCGCCAGGATTCCTCCCAGAACCAGTGCCGGAAATCTTTTTTTCATAGTGCTTACCTCCAGTAATTTTTATAGCTTTATCTGACCTGCATTATTGTATCAGAGTTAGCTAAGCCTTACTAGACGGTAATTTGTTCTGCCACTCCATAACAGATTGTTATAGCATTTGCTGAAATTTTTCCAGAATCCATTCTGCCTGTCTGGAAAGAATGCGGGCTGGATCTTTTACATAACCGACCTGTAAAAATGGTTCACAGCCATTGATAGGAAGGGCTTTTAAATCATACTGGGAATAGGGCTCATACATAAAATCAAGTCCCAGACTGCATACATCCGTATATAAAAGAAGGTTGACAGTCAGATGGTCACTGTTTGTGTAGGCCGCATGGTTCAGGTTTTTTGTATCGATCAGACCCATGCTGACTGTTTCCAGATGGTGCTCCATAGAAAAAAAATCTCTTACTCCGCGGACAAATTTCAGCTCCTGGAGCTCAGAAAAGTCTACGCTTTGCTCATAGTACAGAGGATGGCAGGGACCCACATACAGGCAGATTTTCTTCGTCTTTAACGGTATGAATTCCAGGTTTTTATGGGACAGAATGTGCTGGAAGGTCTGAACCTGATGCTGTGCCACATAAACGATCCCTATCTCAGAAATCCCCTGATGTACCTGTTCCGTAATGTCCTCTACCGTTCCTTCATGGTGCTCTATGGAATACACATGTCCCCATTCTTTATAAAAATCTGTCAGAAGCCTTGCGATCATATTGCTTGGATAAGTGGAAATCCGGATACTGTTTTTCATATCCGGAACCGCTAGAGAGGAAATGGTCGCCGTTGCTTTCAGTATCATTTTTGCATATTCCAGAACGGTTTCTCCATAAACCGTTGGAGAAACGCCTTTTCCGCTGCGTTCAAGCAGCGGCCTTCCCAACTCACGCTCCAGAGAACGGATCGTTTTGCTCACATTTGGCTGGGAAGTATATAAACAAATGGCCGCCTGAGACAGGCTTCCCCGTTCACAGGCGGTCACAAAAAACTCCAGTTGCTTGATATCCATTTAATCTTCCTCCCACGTCGTTTATTTAAGTCTGTGGTTAATTTACACTAATTTTTATTTACAGTCAATATCACTGTTTTAACATCTACCCCTTTACAGTATCCGAAAGGCAGTCTGCAGGCAGCATTTTCCGCTGCATACTGTTGTAGTACACAAACATTACATAGCTGCCTGCCCCAATCCATGCAAGAGGTGTGGCAATACATACTCCTGTGTATCCCCACAGGGAACAGATAAACAATGTGCTTCCAATACGCATCACCAGTTCAATCATACAGGCGATAAAAGGTGCCGCTGTATTCTGCATACTCTGAACGGCACAGCGGTAGATACTGAGCGTTCCCAGTATCAGATAGCAGGGGGCCACCCAATTCAGATAACCATTTGAATACCAGATAACCTCTTTAGGCGGATTGGCAAGAAACATTTCCACAATAGGACGGCGCAGAAGGAGGATTCCCACTCCCATCATAAGATTCAGGCACTGGGTCTGAATGAGTGCGGCATGTACTCCCTGACGAATGCGTTTCCATTTTCCAGCTCCATAATTTTGAGAAACATATGCAGACAAAGCGGACGCAGTTGCATTATTGACAAGCACAGAAACCTGAT
>ENA-OYVP01000623-OYVP01000623.1-human-gut-metagenome-genome-assembly--contig:-NODE-623-length-21733-cov-5.611449_pt1 | contig 21733 bp, 10 predicted proteins | sample MGYA00244160_ERZ653377 | MGnify/ENA primary metagenome ERZ653377 (study PRJEB26926, sample SAMN06165160) | human gut metagenome | biome: ENVO:00009003; feature: ENVO:2100002; material: ENVO:00002003...
TTTGTCATACTGCCTCTTTCCACCGCATCTTTTTTTGAACGTTCCTCTCTTCCCTACTCTTGTACCCCACCTTCCTTCGAGAAAAACCTATAACAGGCCTATATATTCCCCTTTCCATGAATACCGATTTTCTAATCTGCCGGAATTTTCAGAGAAAGAGAGCCTTCCAACAGAAAAAAGGCCCTTCCCCGCACCAATGAACATACCCTGTTCGGCAACCATCGACATGAACATTATTTCTTCGAATTTTGTCTAACAGAGCATGAAGAATCAGGAAATACACTTGCCAACGCCCAATCCCGAGCATCCTTATGGAGGAGGAAACGGACGTTACCGTTTTCCGGATATCAACGGCATGAATTTACTGGGAGACAATATTTCCCTGCCTCCCATCGTTCCAAAAAGTTTCCATATCATGCTGACTGTTTTTCACCCGGAAACTTTGTACGGAATGAAAAAGTGGCTTCCCTTCTGCGAGGACCTCCGCAAACAGTACAAACATACGCCAACCCCGGTGGAATATAGCATTTTGCTGGTTCTGCAGCCACCCCCAATTGAAGGTGATGTCCCCGCCTTTACACAGGCTCTGGGGGATTTTCCGGATTTTTACATGAAGACCAATTCCCTGATTTCCTATTATGACCAGTCTTTTGTACGCCGCAGACTTTCCCTTCACAAGAAGGCGGAAACAGCGATTGTCCTTCTGGACGGCAACGGCAATATCATCTGGAAGGATGACGGCGGGTTCACGGCCTCACGCGCGGAGCATTTGAAAGTTATCCTGGAAACTCTTTCTCCGCTGGCACCCAGGACAAGAACGCATTAAAAGGAGAATGCGTCTTCTTCGCCTCATCCGCACTTTCCGTTTGAGGTTCCCTCCGGAATATCCCATACTGGCCTCATGCCTACCATTTCTCTTGCTCTCGGTGAACGTTCCTACGACATCCACGTGGAAAACGGAGCACTGGACCGTACCGGAGAGTTTGCCTACCGCGCCGGTCTGGACGGCAAGATTGCGGTTATCACGGACAGCTGCGTCGCCCCACTTTATGCAGAGCGCGTAATGAAGTCCCTGGAGAGCGCGGGATTCATGCCCAGCCTGCACGTAGTGAATGCCGGGGAAGCTTCCAAAAATATGCTTCAGGCCCAGGAGCTGTGTTCCGAACTGGTCCGGGCCGGGCTTGACCGCACCGGATGCATCGCCGCTCTGGGCGGCGGCGTAGTAGGGGATCTGGCCGGCTTCATCGCTTCCATTTATTACCGGGGCATCCCCTTCATGCAAATTCCAACAACGGTGGTCGCCCAGGTGGACAGTTCCGTAGGAGGAAAGACTGCCGTCAATATTCCAGAAGGGAAAAATCTTGTAGGAGCCTTTCATCAGCCGTCCATCGTGGTAATCGACCCTACTACGCTGGTGACTTTGGATCGACGTACGCTGGCGGAAGGTTTGGCGGAAGCCGTCAAGCACGCAGCTATCAAAGACGCTTCCATGCTTCATGAATTGAAAGGGCTGGGGCCGGAACTCTCCATCGGCTTCTCCCTGAATACTATTGCCAGGCTTCCTGACCTAATCGCCCGAAACGTGGCCATTAAGGCCCGCATTGTAGAAAATGATGAATTGGAAACTCTGGATATCCGGGCTCTGCTCAATTTCGGCCACACCATCGGCCACGGCATTGAAGCTGCCGTCCCTTACGGAACCATCCTGCACGGGGAAGCAGTGGCGCTCGGCATGCGCGCCGCCCTGTTTCTGAGTGAACGGAAAGCCGGTTTAAGTTCGTCCGATGCCAACAAGATCCTTCGCACGCTTCAGGCGCTGGAACTTCCCTTGGCTCTTCCGAACGGCATTGATACGGCAACTGTTCTTCAAAAAACGGCATCAGACAAAAAGTTCCGGGCCGGAACCATCCGTTTTGTTCTGCTTTCCAAAGCAGGGGAGGCAGGCATTTCTACGAACATTACCCGGGAAGATATGGCGGAAGCCATTGAAGAATTGCGACGCCCCTTGTCCTGAGTTCCCTTTTACGGCATTCCCCTATTCTCCGGGCAGAAAATTCCGGAGAACAGAAGGGAACTGCCTTTCGTCTTTTTCCAAAGAGGAACATTCATCACTTTCCTGAATTACCGGAAGGCTGTTCCATCCGGAGCAATCAGGTGCCCTCCCTTCCTTATTCGTCCCCTCAAAAAACAGGAAGGAGGAGGAACGTAAACAGTCCACCGTTTTCAGGCAGGAAATCTATTTTTTCGGTTCGTCGGGAGTGGGTTCAAAACCATCCACATCCAGAGGGACACTGCCCGTGTATTCCCCGGCGTCAAATTGAATTCCCTTCAAGGCATCTTCCAGAGTTGGGGAATCATAGCATTCCCGACTGGCCAGCCGGAGCAGTTCATTCATGATATTTACGCTTTCTTCATGGGGGAGGTCCTTGGGAAGAGCTTTCGCAAGCTCCTTCACCTCCGCCGCATGAGCGTTTGCCGCAGCCTGATCCTGAATAAGAAGGAGTACGGCCAGGATTTTTTCTCCCGGCGTTTTGGGAACAGCCAGTTCTTCAGCAGCCGGGACGTCCGGAGATTGCTCCTGTTTGTTCCCTCCGTCACAGGAAACAAAGGCGAAAGACGCCAGAAACGTCGCAGAAAAAAGATAAAACATTTTCATATCATTATCATATTTGACCAGGTTTTCTTTGCGGGTATGCCAATATCCGGAAACTCAAATCGTTTTTCACATCCTGAAAAAGTATTGGGCATTCATTGTTCAAGTCAAAGAAAAAACATCCGTCCATCATACTATTCTCCTGCGCCCCCCAAACGGGGCGCAGGAGAATAAGAACGTTTCCCTTATGCCCGGCGGCGGCGCATTACGCACGCGGACAGAGCCAGCAGCCCCAGAGCCGCTACGGACGGCTCCGGCACATTCTTGGCTCCAACTTCAAAGTAAATGGAGCTGCCCGTGTTGTTCACGCCGGAGCGGCTTTCCACGGGGGCTAGCCGGAGACCTTCATAAACCTGATTTCCGTTTACAACGGAAATATCGCTCACCCCGGACAGATCCGCGCCTGCGGAAGAGAAGTCAAGGCAGAGATATTCGTATTCCAGGATACTTTCCCATTCTCCGAAGGCAGAGAAATCAAACATCAACGTGGAGCCCGTCACCGTCACGTCATTAAGGGAAATACACTCCAGGGACAATACCCGGGCCTCATGATCCAGTCTGATCGTGAGTTCTTCCTGGGACGAGGAAGATAAAAGCACTGTATTGACCATGAGCGTATCCGTGGACGTCACGCCACCTTCCAGGGCTATGGAAAGCCCGTCCACTACCAGAGCTCCGCCCGTGATGGATGAGCTGGCATCCATAGCCACACCGCTGGCCGTAAGCCGGGAGTCCTCATTCATGTTGACTTTGGTGTTGGAAAGTGTTCCCTCACTGACGCTGAGGCCGGCTCCCGCCGCATAAGACACGGTTCCCGCCACCACCGCCGGAGAATTTTCATTCCCCGTCCTGATTTCCGCAGTTGCCGTTCCGGAGCCAAACTTCAGCGCGGCCCCGGCTTCCACCGTGCTTCCTGCGGAAAAGGTCGTGTTATTCGTGAAGGCAACGCTTCCCTTACCCGTTACCGCCGCCATCGTATTTCCGGCGTCAGTCATGGTTCCGGAGAAAACAAGGTCCAGACCTCCGTCCGCATTTTCAACCTCATATGTAGTGGCATTCAGCTTGCGGGCGTTCGTATCAAACGTAACCACTCCTTCCTGTCCGGCCGTCCCCAACGCCAGATTGTTGGAGAAGGAAGCCGAGCCTCCCGCTTCCCCCACGCCGCCAAAGGATGCCCCGGCCGCCAGATTCACTTTCAAGTACTGGTTTTCCGTGCCTCCCGCCGCATTCAGGCGACCGCCGCCGGCAATGTTGACCACATGGTTTTTGGTACGCCCTGGGGTATTTGCCGCCAGTCCGCCCAGCATGTTCAGCACGCCTGCGTTCCTGACGTTGATGACGGAGTGCCCATCACGGCCGCTGATCACGGCATTGCTTGTCAGGACGCCATTTACGTTCACTTCATTGCTTCCGCCGCCGTTCCCCGGCCAGTGGGAAAGCATCATGGAACCCGTATTGCCCACAAGGCCTCCGTTGTCTCTGCCGGCGCTGTTCCCCTTGATGAAAAGCTGCGTGCCGGAAGCAATATTCAGCTGGCTCTTGCCGCCGGTTGGATTAGTGGAGGAAAGGCAAAGGCCATCCACTACCAGGATGCCGCCGCTGCTTTCTCCCGCCACCAGATTGAGGGCTCCGGTAAGCTGCAGATAATGAGATCCCATGTCACAAAGGGCGTCATTGCTGAGAGTCATGGTCCAGGTCTTGCCGGTAGCCACGCTAACCGCGCCGCTGCCCGTGTTCCGGACACTGGTGCGCACGTCAAATTGCCCATTTCCGGCAAGAACAACATTCCTGCTGGACCACTGCGCCCCTTCCGCGAAAGAAATGGTTCCCCCGTCCGCCAACGTGAAGTTCTGGGTGAAGACCGTGTTTCCGGCAATCGTCACGTTGCCCGCCACGTTCAGGGCGGCATTAAAGACAGCTCCTTCCCGTCCGAAGACCATGAGATCCCTGTTTACCGTAACGGCGGAATTGAAAACGGCTCCTCCTTCCGCATCAACCAGCAAACTGTCTTTCACCGCAATGGAGCCTCCGTCAAAAGTATAGCCGGCAGCCTGCACAGACATTCCCGTAACAGTCACCCCATCTTCAACCACGGTCACAGCCTGGGGGCCTGCCTGGTTAAAGATGACGGAATCATTTTCATAAAAGACAATCCCCTTGGCGGAACCATCCTCAAAACTCCAGTTGGCATCGCCTACGGCATTCCAGACGGAAGAGGACTCACCCGGCGTCCACAGGAGTGTTTTACAGCCCGCATAGGCAAGGGACAGTTCATCCGCGGTCTGCGTCAGCTCCACCCGGAGATGGGAAGCCCGCACGCCATCAATGAAAATGTGGTCTTTCAGAGAATCTCCGCTGTATGAAATACCGCCTCCCGCAATCAGGGACCAGGAGCCGGCCCCCGTATCGCCGCCCACCGTCAGATGGAAGCCAAGCCCTTCCTGCAAAGAAACACTTCCCGCATTCAGGACACCGCCCTGCCTGCCACCGGAATAGTCAAGGTTCAATGTCCCGCCCAGAGTCACGCTGCCGCCTTTGTCAACCTGCATGGCACCCACGGTAGTCGTACCGTTCAGAGCCAGCGTACCGCCCACCGTGACGGAATCTGTCGCAACTGTGCCCGTCAGGCCCAGACTCGCTCCATCCTCCACATTCACCCCGCTGCCGGCCGCTCCAGTAATAGTGCCGGCATAAACAGTTGAAGCGTCTCCCCCTGAAATGCTCAGCAGGTTCCCACCCAGGCTGACAGAGCCACCGGTTCCGGCCAGCGCGGAGATTTCCAGATTGCCGTCCAGAGCCAGGGACCCCCCATTGATTGTGACGACCCCCGTTCCCAGAGCGGACACGCTTCTGGTCGTCAGCATAGATCCGGAGATGACGGTACCGCCCGTATAGGAGTTATTGCCGGATAACGTCACCCTGGAATTGACGGCCAGGGAAAGAGCGCCCGATATGGAGGAGGAAATGGTCCAGGCGTTTTGCAGAGTAGTGCCCAGATTCAGGCGTCCCGTTCCTGTAATCGTTCCGGCCAGAACAGCGGCATTTCCAGAACAGTTGCCGTTCAGGCTGACATTTCCGTTCAGGTTGATTTTCATATTGGAAGTGCCGGTACCGTTCCAGAAATTGATACTGGAACCATCCTCCATGGAGACGGCGCAGCCGTTGGTGATGTTGGAATTGTAATCAAGCTTCAACGCCGTGCCGGAGGCCATGCGGATGGAGGATATGCCGGCGTAGCCCCCTGCGTTGAACAGGATGGTTCCCTGTTTCAAATCAAAATTTCCAACAATATCCGTACTTCCCAGCGCGAGTGTCCCCGCCCCTTCCTTTGCCAGAGTATGGCCGTTCGTGTTCAGATGGGAAACCGTTCCGGAGTTCCCGCTGAGCATGAGTACAGCATCCGCAGACAGCGTAACGGCTCCGGAAACGGCCGCCCCGTCGCCAAGCCTCAGGGCACCCGTCCTGTCCGCGTCATTCCCGGCATCCCGCCACCCGGTACCGGCCAATTCAACGGCGGAAGAACTCGTGCCTGACGCCACGAAGAACTGTCCTCCGTCATCCACCCGTACCTGCCCGGCGGGAGCCCCTCCCTCATACCGGCCGCTGATGATATGCAGCACGCCCAGATTTTCCGTAGAGAGGGAACCGCTTTCGCCTCCCCAGTCAATCCCCAGGGTTCCAGCTCCCGTAATGGCTCCGGTCAAAGTATCCCGGTTTTTCACCACCAGCTCTCCGGATTCAATGGTGGCAGTTCCCGTAATCCGCACTCCGGATTCAATAACGGAGCTTCCCTTGCCCGAATGCGTGAGGGAGCCGGCGGTAACCAGACTGTCTCCTGCCGCCGCGAACGTGTATCCGTTATCAGCATCAATAAAGAGAGAAGCCACTTCCGCCGTAGTGGCGATATTTACCACATGGTTCCCGGCGCTTTCATTGAAAATAGCCGCCGTAGCTTCTCCAGGCAGCGGGGCATTATTGCCGAATTTGCTGGCCGTCCAGCTATTGGAAGTTTCCGTACCGTCCCAGATGCTGACGCCCTCCGCCGCGGAAAAGGTTACATACAGCCCCGTATCCGCAATGGAAAAGTCCGCGTTCAGATAAGGAAGGGCTCCGGAAGCAAAAGAGCCATTCTGGAAGGAAGTCCAGTCCCCATCGGCAAGCCAATAGGCTACTCCGGTCTTGATAGCCGCTGTTTCTTTGAAGTTAATGGTCTGCTCCGCCAGAGATTCTGCGAAGGCCAATCCGCCGCCGGCAATATGCAAGGTGGCTGAATCCGTGCAAAGCGAACCTCCGGTAAAGGAAAGAGTACCGCCGGAAAGCGTGAGGGCATTTCCCGCTCCTTCCATAGTTAATGTGGCGGTACTGGCGGACGTCCCCGTCAAGGACAACGTTTTCCCGGCGCTTAAATCATAACCTGAATTCAAAGCCAGGGAAGCTCCCCCGGAAAGGGACAAATTGCCAAGCACGCTGAGATTGGCGGCAGTAAGGTTCAATGTACCCCCTCCTGTCACAGACACATCATGCAGCGTGACGGACGCTCCGTTAAACGTTTGCGTTCCCGCACCGTCCATCACCAGATGAAGCCCGGCGGAGGCGCTGCCATTGACCGTTCCGCTGAACGTATAGCTTTCCCCCTCACGGGCGGAGATGCTCAGAGTGGTCTTGCGGGAAGACGTCTGCGCCGAATCCAGAACAAACCCCTGCATGAAAGGCAGCTGGTTGCCCGCCTTGGCGCCTCCGGCAAAAAGATAGGTATTGGCGTTGCCGTTCAGCCCACGCAGAAATATGTGATTCGTATTGATTCCCATGGAAGCCATGGCCTGCCCGCTCTTTCCGTACATATTGACCACAGCATCGTTAACGGCCTGGTCAGAGTTGAATATCAAATAATTCTGATATCTGAAACCACTCGTTTCATTCGTGGACCGGTAATTGATTGTTCCCGAAAAACGGCCATTCCCTCCAAGAAGAAGCTGGGAAGAGTAATAGTTATTCTTGGAACACTCCCAATTCAATGTTCCTCCGCCGGCAAGGGCATTCACTGCCCATACCGTATTGTACTGGGTGCAGGAAAGATCCAGTCTCCCGCCTTGTTCAATCCGGACGGAATTCAGCGTTTTAGTCTGGGAATACCCCAAATTAGCGCCGCTGCTCTGCAGGGTAAGGGAGGCGCCGTCCGCGACGGACAGCGTACCGCGCAGGATCTGGTTGGTCCCGTTGCCGTTATACGCCAGGTTGAATGTACGCGAACCATCCTTCGCCAGAATCGTTCCTCCGGAGGCATTGACATTCTGATTCCTGACAGCGACATTACCGCTGCCGCCGAAGCTCAGAACCGCTCCCGCGGCTACGTCAAGCCCCGCGAAGGTGGTATTCCCCGTGATATATCCCGTTCCGGAGGCCACGGCAAGAGTCCCGGAGAAGGTGCCTCCGCCGGAAACGGACACAATATCGTCCCCCTCTCCATGAAGAACGACGCGTCCATTGACCGTCCTGCCGTTCAGGATGAGCCCCGTCCCCGCATAAAAATCAGTAGAGCCTGAGGAAGAGAACGCCGTGTTGGAGGTTAACGTGACCGTACCGGCCTGCACCTGCAGGGACTTGTAGGTTCCCGTTCCGCCCAGCGTCAGATTACCCGCGTCCTGCTTGATCACCATCCCCACCTCCAGGTTGCCGTCCAGCGTCATCCCGGCGCCAGCCCCTGCCAGCACAAGCACGCCATCCCCGGAAATGGAGCCCCCGGCGTTCAGCACGACATTTTTCAGAGTCTGGGTGGTATCGTTAATATTCAGGATGCCGCCCTCAGAAATAGTGACGGAAGAGGCGTCTTTCAACGCGTTGTCCGCCAACAGGGACAAAGACATGCTGCCGGATGAGGATGGGGAAGACTCCCTGTGCCCCATGATGGAGACGGCTCCTGTGACCAGGCTGTCTCCCGTAAAGGTAAGGGAGCCGCCGGAAAGCGTCTGCCCGTCCACAATAACGTCATGTCCGGTGCTGAGGTGTTCCATTATCAGATTGCCGCTGCCGGAGAAACGGTAACTCTGCCCCTCATTCAAAAGAATGTCGCCCGTGAAGACGGTTCCCGCTTCGGAATCAGAACTGCCGAGCGCCAGAAGGGCGTGGTTGCGCAAGTCAATCGTGGCGTCCGAAGAGCGATCCAGCAGCAGAATGCCGTCAGCATTTTCATTAACATAGGAAGACAGGAATTCCCGTGAACCGCCCTCAGTATAATAGGAAGCGTTAGTGTAGGAAAGATCGAAGTACAGGTTTCCCAGGGCTCCTTCCACATAATCCAGCGTCACGCCGCCGCCGAAGACGATCGTGCCGGAAGCCGTATTGGCCGCGTTGGTCAGCACGACTTTCCCCGTCCCATATGCATTGCCGACGATCAGCTGCCGGTTTTCCCCCTCCAGCAGGGAGTCCACATACAGCGCTCCCCCGCCACCGCCCAGCAGCCACTGGCCGGAGGCGTTCGTGCCCAAAGCCGTCTCCGCACTGCCGTAATGGACTTCCGTTCCTTCCAGCGCCCCAATGAACAAGGAAGCGTGGGAAGACATGTCAAATGTTTCCGTTCGGTCAGAAGCAAGGGCCAGCACGCCGGAAGAAGAGGAATCAATATAGGACAGAATCCGGGAGGAAGAAACATCGGAAGTAAATCCCAGGGAAGCCAACACCCCCTGCTCTCCCACAGACCACCCGTGGTTCCGGACATCGCCCATGGCGGCAAGAGTCGTTCCCAGAATCGTACCGCTTTCCAGAATTTTCTCCCCGCTCAGGGATGAGTTGTCTCCGCTCAGGGTAAGGCGCAAGCTGTTGGAACCCAGGCTGACGCTCAGAGCCCCTTCTCCGTTGATGCCTCCCTTGAGCTCCATGCCGGCCGTTGTTCCCTTACTGAAAGCAATCTGCATCCGGGATCCGCTCTGCAGGGCCACATTGCCGTGAAGGCCCCAGTAATTACTGATGGCGGAGGTGCTTTCCAGCTTCTGGCCGCCTTCAATATGCTCCAATTCGTGCTGCACGCCTTCATTCACCAGGAACGTGCCGCCGGAAAGAACATTCACATCTCCCTGCAACCGGGCGTGATCCCCCAGGCGGAAGGTGGCGCCGTCACGCACCTCCACATCCATGGCGGCGTCAGCATAATGCCAGTCCAGCGCGTTGAAGAGCCGGTTGGAAGAGAGTCCGTCCACAGAACCCATGCCGTGTACCGTGTTGGTTCCTTTCAACAGCACCGTTCCGGACTGAACGATGAAGGCGCTTTTGTCCTCCCCGTTGGAACCGGAAAGGCTGGTCAGAATGGAATGGAGAACAAGCTGCTGATCGCCCCCGTCATAAACAACGCGCAGGGCGGCGCCCCCAGCCTCCCCGGCGTCCCGGAAAGACCCCTTCCAGGTTCCGCCCTCCTTGAATGTCAGCGTGGACGTAGTCCCCTGCCGGAGATTGGCAATCACGCCGCCCTCATCCAGGCAATGGATGGTGAACGCCTCCGTCCCTTCCGGCACAGCGCTGAACCACACATCCATGCTGTTTCCGTTGAAATCCAGGGTCGCCCCGCCATTGCCGAACGTGAAATCCCGCCCAATCTGCCCCACATCTCTGATGACAACGTGGGTTCCGTTGTTGGCCAGCACATTGTAGGCGGCATACCCGCCCTCGCGCTGCAGGTAGGTGGAACCGGAACCGCCTAGGTTCAGGGCAATATAATTATTCCCCTGCCCCTCAATAAACAGATTGCCTTCACCCGTCTTTCTCCACTCGCGGGCGTAATCTGCGGGATTCGTAAGTTCCACATGGACGTCCACTCCCGCGTCCACCACATACCCGGCGGAATTAAGCATGTAGTTCCCCCCATCCGCGGAACTCAGGCGGTAAACGGCGGTTCCGCTCCCTGCCGTCCTGCTGAAGCGCGTATAACCTATTCCCAAATCCACATTTCCGTTCAGCACAACATTCTGCACCTCATCTCCTGACGCAGTAAACACCAGATCCTGGGTCACGAACAAATCCGCATAGCTGGCATTCAAGTATCCAGCCCCGTAAGCGTACCAGTTGTTGCTGTCCATGACGTTGTTCAGGCTCTTCCACGCATTGGAGCCGAAACGCATGCCGATAAAGTCCGCCAGCTCGTTACCGGCGGCATCAGTCACGCTCCCGTGCCAGGGCCTGGTGGAAGCGGTATTTCCCTGAATGACCTTGCCCCCATCCCTCGTCACGGCATTGATATAAACGGTGTGGTCTTCCCCTCCCAGGGCGCTCCCGCAATCCACGGCTACGTTATAGCTATCGACTATCTGGCTGGTCCACGCGCAATTGCCGTTAAACTGGGAGAAACGGAGGGAATCACCGGATTGCAAACTGGCCAGGAATTCATACTGGTTCGTCTCTTCATTCCAGATATAGCAGGGGCTTCCGGAGTCCCCGCCCTGAGAAACAAAGGGCAGGGGCTTGGCCGCGGTAATGCCGGACGCGCTGAAATTGCCGTCTGAAACTGACACACGGAAGGCATCCGCGTTATAATGGGTTTCCCCTGTAAGCGTTGCCACGCCTCCGGTAATGTAAATATAAGGAGCTTTCAGGGGGGTCTGCTGCATGGAATGGTTGTAAACCCCCATCGTGCCGGAGCCGCTGCGGTAAATCATCTGGCCAACCAGCGCGCTGCCGGAAGTATTGCCGCTGTAAATGGCGGCCGGTGAAACATCCGTAATAATTTTGCTCAGCCGCACCGCTTTGTAATCCGTGGCGGCGCTGCCCGTCTCAAATGTTCCGCTCTTGTCTGTACTTCTGGAGTCCATTTCTATCGCCTGGTAGCGGATGGCGTAGGAGATTCCCAGGTCATTCGCGCAGAAAGTCACACTGCTGTTATCCGCCGTCGTATTAAGAAATTTGGTATGGTTATGCCATACGGTGGCGAGGAAATTGTAGCCCACGGCGGCGGCGTTTCCCTGGTCCGTCTGGCTTTCAAAGCTGATCATTTCATGGGCCAGCTTCTGATCCGCCTGCCCGCCGGTATAGGAAATGATCACTCCGTCAGCATGGATATGCTGAAGCAGCGCGTTGGTTGCGCCTGTGGAATAACGCCCCATATTCTGGCCAAAGTCCGTGTACGTCTGGAAAGAGGCATCCTGGTGCATGATGCCGCCCAGAGAAACGGAGCCAAGCGTGAAACACGGGATGGAAAGAATGCGAATAAGCCGACGGAACAGTTGCAGAGGTAAGCGTACTTTCATACAATTTTCGCGTTAAGGACAAAGCAAAGTCGAAATACGTTTAAAAAAATACGCTCATGAAGCCATTTTTCAAGAGCGTTTTCCAAAAAAACAGATACAATATTCAATCGCAGAATATTTTCAACTTCCAAAAACTGAGGAAGAAGACATCTTTTTGCGTCACCACGCGAATAAGGCGTTTTATTCCGGAACCGCCCTTCGTATACTGTACTATCTGCCATGGACTCCCTTATCTGGAACAGACGTAATTTCCTGAAAACCGTTGCGGGAACAGCCGGATTCCTGGCCTTCATGCCCTACCTGAACGCAGAAGAGGCCCTGACGAACGCAAAACCGCTCAAGGTGGGCCTGGTAGGCTGCGGAGGCCGAGGCCTGGGCGCCATGAAAAACGCTCTGGACGCCGATCCCGGAACAATTGCCTGGGCATTGGCAGACGTGTTTCAGGAACGTATCGATTTCGGCGCCAAATTGCTGGCGGAACAGTACGGCAACCGAGCCCGGCTGGACAGGAGCCGCCTGTTCAGCGGCCTGGACAGTTACAAGAGACTGCTGCAAACGGATATTGACGTAGTTCTGCTCTGCACTCCCCCCGCTTTCCGTCCGGAACATTTGGCGGCGGCCATTGACGCCAGCAAACATATTTATGCGGAAAAACCCGTGGCGGTGGACGTTCCCGGCGTGCTTTCCGTACTGGAATCCGCACGACTGGCAAAACTCAAAAATCTGGTGATTCTGGACGGCTTCTGCTGGCGCTACGACAAGGCGAATGAAGAAGCCCACCGCAAGCTTTCCTCCGGGCAGCTGGGCCGTGTCCTCTCCTTTGACGGGTTATATTATACCACTCCTCCCAAGTCTCCACTGGCCCTGGATTCCCGACCTTCCTCCGATACGGACGTGGCATGGGCGCTACGCAACTGGACCGCATGGAACTGGCTGAGCGGAGGCCAGTTTGTGGAACAAATCGTCCATACGATTGACGGCATGGTCTGGTCCATGAACGAGCAGCTTCCTCTGGCGGCTTTCGGCTCCGGAGGACGCGCCCAGCGCCGGGATGACGGCGACGTATGGGATCATTACGACGTTTATTTTGAGTACGGCCACAATGTAACGGCCCACATTTCATGCAGACAGTGGGTTGGCTGCCACGGGGAAATCGTGGACCGCACCATCTGCGAAAAAGGAATGCTGGTTACTCCCTACCGCCCCTACATTCAGGCGAATAACCGCTGGCGTTTCCGCGGGGAACGCGGCAACATGTACGCAGACACGCATGTGGCCTTTTACCGTTTCCTGCGCTCCGGCACCTGGACCCAGACACTGGAAAGCGCAGCCAATAAAACCCTGGCTGCCATCATGGGGCGTGAAGCGGCCCACACAGGCCAGCGCATTACCTGGGAACAGATTAAGAAAAGCACCGCACGGCTGGTGCCTGAAGACCTGACGATGGATACGCCCCTGCCGCCCGCCCGCATCCCGCGCCCGGGCAGAACGGCCTGACGGATGCCCCAGCCCTTTCTCTCCAAGGTTCATGGCCAACATCTTTCCACCCAATACCAACAAACGCTTTTACGGGATTGCCGCCCTGGTTGCGCTCGCTGCCGCGTTCGTACTGGGGGGAATATATTATGTTAATTTCAGCATTCCGGAGTATGAACCCGTGCAGCCCGTCCGCTTTTCCCACAAACTTCACGCCGGAGATCTGAAGATGAGCTGCACGGCTTGCCATAGCGCCGCACAGCGCTCATCCAGAGCCGGCATTCCGGATACGAAGTCCTGTCTGTGCTGCCACCAGCATATTCTTCCGGACAGCCCGCTCATCGCCCCCCTGAGGGAAGCGGCGGACCCGCAATACCCCGGTTACACAGGAGAACCGGTCCGCTGGGTGATGGTCAACCGCCTGTCCGGTCACGCCTATTTTAACCACATGGCCCACCTGAACCGGGGTATCGGCTGCACGTCCTGCCATGGAGACGTGGCGGGCATGGAACGCATCAGGGCTCCACGCGATGCCCGCATGCAATGGTGTCTGGACTGCCACCGCAATCCGGCTCCCCATCTGCGCCCGCTGGAGGAAACGGCCAGTTCCCGTTATTCCGCCGCAGACTACCTCCGCACGCATTCCATCCGGGATGAAGAAGGGAAAAGCATCCAAACCCCGCTTCAACTGGGAAATTTCCTGAAACGCCAATGGAAAATTCAGCCGAAGACGGATTGCACCGCATGCCATCACTGACCTCCATGGCCTGTTTGACATCCGCGGCGCCAAAGTTATTCCTCCCTGCGTTCCCGGATACTGCGTAATAAAAAGACCAAAGGACTTTTCATTAAATGATTCCTTCCTTGAATCCGTAATCAATGACATTGAATTCCACAAGAAAGATTTCCTCCTGTTCCCTGTTTATCCCTTATTGGCCCGAAGATAAAGACTACCGTCAATCACCACTTGATTTCATCCTTCGGATTTCCTAAAAAAAGCCATCCCTGTTTCATCAATCCCCATCATTACCCGGTTTGACTCCCCTCCCTCCATCTTCCCAGAATGAAGTTCCCCAGAACCACCCCGCTTTTCTTCCGGAAGAAGAACGGGGGATGACGCGGCGTTCCTTCATGAAATGGATGGGTGCAGGGGCAGCCCTGGCAGGGATAGGGCTGCCGGCCTGCCGCCGTGTGGAAAAATACCTGGTTCCCTATAACGAAGGGCCTGAATGGTCTGTTCCCGGCGTGGAAACGGCTTACGCCACCTGCCTGACCATGGGAGGAAACGCGCAACCCGTACTGGCCGCCTGTTATGAAGGGCGCCCCGTCAAATTGATTCCCTCCCTGCAATACCCGGAAGGTCCGGGGCTGCCGGCTGCAGCTCAGGCCTCCATTCTGGACCTTTACGACCCCGGCCGCAGCAAACATGTCCTGTTCAACGGCAATCCGGCCTCCGAAGACGAATTCCGGGGAGCCTTTTCTTCCTGGTCCCGCAATCTTCGGGATGGTGGCGGCATCGGCCTTCTCCTTCCCCCTTCGGCTTCCCCTCTGCTCCATTCCATGCTGGAGGAAATCACCAGGAAAAATTCACTCGTGCGCATCTACCGGTATTCCCCCGTGCCTGAACCGGGTTCCGGCATGCAGGCGGGGCTGCCGGAAGAAGTACGGTTCCGCGTGCGTTTTGCGCGCGCCAGGCGTATCCTCTCCCTGGATTGCGATTTTCTTCATCAAAACCCCTATGGAAACACGCGCGACTTCATTGCGTCCCGCTCCCCGGAAGGGCTTTATTACAAAGAAGAAAACAGAAACCGAACACGCCTTTACGCCGTGGAGGGACGCGTTTCCCTGACCGGGGCCCATGCCGACCACAGGCTGCCCGTTCCTCCCGCACGCCTGGCGTTTTTCCTGGAGGAACTGTTCCGCTATCTTTCCAGCAAAAAAAACTCCGGACAAACGCTTCCCCCTCCCCGGCGAACGGACCATCCTCTGACGGAAAGGGAACTTAACTGGCTTCGCCATTGTGCGGATGACTTATTCAGCCACCCCGGAGAAAGCGTGGTCCTCCTGGGGGACAATCATCCGGAATTATCCGGCATCGCCTGGAAGCTCAACTGTCTTCTCGGCTCCATGGGAACATGCATCCAGTTGCTAAAGGCTCCGCGCCCAACCCGTTATGGCACGCTGGACGATCTTGTTCGGGACATCCGGGGGAAAAAGGTGGAAATCGTTTTTTTACTGGATGCGGGAAATCCCGTGCTGGATTCCGGGCACAGTTCCGGACTGTCGGAAGCCCTGAACAGGGTGGAAAGCATCCACCTTGGAATGTATGAAGATGAAACCTCCCGCGTCTGCCGCTGGCACCTGCCGGCAGCCCACTTTCTGGAATCATGGGGAGTGGAGCGGGATTACCGGGGCAGATTTTGCTATCGCCAGCCCGTCATTCTTCCCCTGTACGGGGGCATTTCTCCGGAAGAAGTGCTTTCCGGCCTGCTTTCCTCCAAAGGCCATCTCTCCACGGCGGACAATTCCCCCACCCACCTCTCTCCCGTTTACCACAGAGCGCGCAAATGCTTTGAACGCGCCGTGAATCCGGAAAATAAAACTGCGGCCTGGGCTCAGGCGCTTCAGCGCGGCTATTCGGAAGAAACGGCTTATGCTCCCCTGTCCCCGCAGGAAGAAACGGCTCTTGGAACAGCCATGATGCAAACGCCCGCAGCGCCTTTTGGCGGCCACGGGAAAAAATTGGGAACCGGGATGCTGGAATTGCAATTCCGCGCGGACTATTCCATTGGGGACGGCCGCTGGAAACGCAATGCATGGATGCAGGAATGCCCGGACCCAATAACAGGCGTCAGCTGGGCGGCGTCCGCACAGGTTTCCCCCGCCACCTTTCTGCGGCTGGGAGGTTCGGATTCCGGGCCCATGCACTGCACGCTTACCGCCCCCTCCACGCAAATGGAAGTCATCCTGTGCCCCATTCCGGGAGTGGCGGATAATCTCATTATTCTTCCTCTGGGTTATGGCGGCATCAACCACGTAGCGGAAAGGCAGGAAAATTCCGGCGGATATGAACTCCGCAGACAGGTGGAAAAAACGGAAGCATACGGCATTGCCCCGGAACAGATTGCCTTGTCTGCCCTCCGGGAGCGGACGGAAGCCATTCAGAGCCCCGTTGTGCATCCTGCCCCGTTCTCCCTGCATCCCGGTCCGTCCCGCGTCCCTCCTCCCCCTCCCGGCGCGGATGCCGTTTACCAGTGGAAAATGGCCATTGACACGTCCCGTTGCATCGGCTGCAACGCCTGCATGATTGCATGCCGCGCGGAAAATAACATTCCCGTGGTGGGGCGTGACCAGATGGCCAGGGGCCGCGCCCTGGACTGGATACGCATCGACAGGTACTTCACGGAGAAAGGGACGCTCACCTCCATCCCCGTGGCCTGCCAGCAGTGCGGCAAGGCCCCATGCGAATCCGTATGCCCCGTCAATGCCACCGTGCATACTACGGAAGGCCTGAACGCCATGGTGTACGCCCGGTGCTGGGGTACCCGGTACTGCGCCACCAACTGCCCGTACAAGGCTCGTCGCTTCAATTTTTTTGATTACGCCAAAGCATCGGAACAGGCCACGCGCCTTCAGCGCAATCCCAATGTAACCGTTCGCTCCCGCGGCGTCATGGAAAAATGCACCTACTGCGTCCAAATGGTGGAACGTGCCAAAATCCGGCACAAATCCCGCTTGATGAAGGAGCATCCGGGCCAGCCATCCACCTCCATCCATGTGACGGCCCAGGACATGCTGCTTCCGGACGGGGCGGCTCAAACGGCCTGCCAGCTCGCATGCCCGATGGGAGCCATCACCTTCGGCAATGTGCTGGACCCCGCCGCAGCCGTTTTCCGTGCCAAGTCCCTGCCGCGCCACCAGGATCTCCTCTCCTGCCTGGGCACGTCTCCCGGCACGGGCTACCTGGTTCCGGCAAGAAACCCCAATCCGGCCATGGAGAAATAAAATGCCCTGCCCGGAAATTGATAAAAAACGGCCCTTCCTGAAAAAATAAGGCCGCCTTCTTCAGGAGGCGGCCTTACCAGTCAAAGGTCTTTTGATAAGCTGGTCACTCAATCTTCCACAATTTGCTCCACGGTCGTAATCGTTTCCACCACGTCGATGTTGGCGGCATCGGCAAAATCATTCACCGCCTTGAGCAGAGCCGGAGTCATCAGCTTGTCCTTTTGAATGCGCTCGCAATTTTCCAGCATGTCCACGATGGTGTCCTGGGCGTCTCCGTTCAATTTGGTGATGCGGATAGCCTGCTCGGAAGTAAGCTTCATCTTTTCCATGGACTTGTCCAGCTGCTTGGCCTGCTGGGTCAACGCATTGAGCTGCTTAATGGCGATTTCAACCGCAGCGTTGTCCTTCACGTCGTCCAAAACCTTGTTGGCGGAAGAAATCAGGTCGATATTCTGCTTGACCATCTGCACGGGATCGGCAGCGTTCTGGGCAAAGGCGGAAGCGGAGCATACGATGGCCACCACAGGGAGTACTTGATACGTTTGAATCATTGTTTTATCGGTGTTCGGGTTGAAGAAGAAACATCTTCTTTGCTTCTTTAGATTCATTCCGGCGGATAAATCGTTGCCCTCTTATCTGTCATGCGCCTCTTACAAGCTGACCGTCAGCAAATGGCAGAAAAACAATCTTACCCGGCCACACGCCTCCCCGCCCCGTCTTCCAGCAAAAAACGGAGAGGGCGGTATTTGGCGGATTCCAGATTGGGATCTTCCGCCAGAATAGCCTCCGCCAGCTGCCGCCCGCGGTGAATCAGGCGCGCATCCAGCAGCCATTCCTCAAAGCGTACGCCCTTCAAGCCGCTCTGGGACGTACCCAGCACGTCTCCAGGGCCGCGTAGCCTCAAATCCTGTTCCGCCAGGTCAAATCCATTCGCCGTAGTTTCCACGATGCGCAGCTTCTCCCATTGCTCATCCTCCGGACGGGCGTCCGTCATCAAAATGCAGTAGGACTTGTGCGACCCGCGGCCGATGCGCCCCCGGAGCTGATGAAGCTGGGAAAGCCCGAAACTTTCCGCATTATTGATGATCATCACCGTGGCATTCGGAACATCCACCCCCACCTCCACCACCGTGGTGGACACCAGCACGCTGATGCGGTTGGAGCGGAAATCCTTCATCACCGCCTCTTTTTCCTCTGAAGACATCCTGCCGTGCAGCAGCCCCACATCCACATGAGGCAGCAGAGCCTTCCACTCGTCCCATTCCTTCGTCACGGCTTTCCCCTTCCGGGAATCCTCTCCGTCAATCAGGGGGGAAACCACGTAAATCTGCCTCCCTTCCTCCAGCTGGTTCCGAACGAATGCCAGCACTTTTTCCTTATCCTTCTCCGTACGGATGGCTGTCACGACCGCCCCGCGCCCCCCGGGCACGCCGTCCAGGATGGAAACGTCAAGCTCCCCGTAAAAAGTCAGCGTCAGCGTGCGGGGGATAGGGGTAGCGGTCATTACCAGCACGTCGGGGCGCTCTTCCCGGTCAATCAGCTTCTCCCGCTGATTCACGCCGAATTTGTGCTGTTCGTCAATCACGACCAGCCCCACACGCTCCGGCACATTTTTCCCGTACAGCAGGGCATGCGTGCCAACCACAATCCCGCCCTGCTTCCCGAACGACACATGGGATTCTTCCTTCCTGTCCGCCGTCACCAGGGAAACAGGCACATCCAGCTTGTCCAGCATCTGCCGGAATTTCAAATAATGCTGTTCCGCCAGAATCTGCGTGGGCGCCATCATCACGGCGGAATAACCGTGTTCCACAGCCAGCAGCATGGCGCACAGAGCCACCAGCGTCTTTCCGGACCCGACATCCCCCTGAAGCAGGCGGTTCATGGAACGGGGGGCTTTCATATCCCGGTAAATCTCCCTCACGCAGCGCTTCTGAGCCTCCGTCAGCTCAAACGGCAGGGAATCCGCCAGATCCTTCACCAAATGGCTGGAACCTGCGGTCCGCATGCCGGGCATTTCATCCGCCCGCCTTCTTCTGTAGGCCACGTTCAACTGCTGAGCAAGGCATTCCTCCAACGCAAAACGGCGCCGCGCCCGGTCCCGGGCCTCTGCGGTCTCAGGAAAATGAAGATCCCTCAATGCCGTTTTGCACGGAGTGTCCGGCACAAACTCATACACCTCCGGTTCCGGAGCCGGGGAAAGCCTGGACAGCGTCTCCCATACGATTTCCCGCAGCCTGCGGACCGCAATCCCCATGCGGCCGCCATACACGGGAACAATGCGGTTCAAATGAATGGACTGCTCATCTCCTTCCCGGATAATTTCAAAATCCGGATGCACCATACTGAGCTTTTTCCCATACGGTTTCATGCGCCCGTATACAATCATCTCCTGCCCGGCGCACAGTATCCTGGCTACGCCCGGCATGCTGAACCACAGGCAGGAAAAACGGGCCTGCCCCAAAGACTGCTCATCCGCCAGCACGGCTTCCACATACCGGCCACGGCCTTTGCCGCCCCGTCCGCCCCAGCCTTTCCAGCCCACATCCACCACCTTCCCTCTCAGGCAGACGGGCACACCGGAAGACAGGGAATCATAGCGGTCAAACATGCGGCGGTCTTCATACCTGCGCGGAAGCATGAACAACAAATCCCGTACGGAGGCCATTCCCGCCGCCTGCATGGCCGCCAACTCTCTGGGACGGATAAAAACGCATTCCTCCAGAGAAGACGTTAAAAGCAATTCTCCAGCCATGAACCCAAGAACGTATCCCTTATCATGCACCATGTGCGCGTACCCGTCAGAGCGCTGCGGCGGGCCGTGTCTCCAGACAGCGCCTGTAATAATCCACGCGGGAAATGAACCAGCTCCATTTATGTCCCGGACGGCCGTTGGTCAGCAGCGGGGCCGGGCAATTCTTCCCCGTCCAATAATAATGGGGAACCACATTACGGAGCGGAATATGGTACTGCTTCATCAGCACTGCCGTCAGCTTGGCGGAGCGGTTCCAGGTAACAATGGGGTTATGGCTCCTTACCTCCCCCATCTCAATGCCGATGGAGTACATGTCTCCGGGGCCGCCCCGGTCTGCGTGGCGGCCCGTCTCATTCAGCGGAATATGCTGGACGGCACGGTACTGGTCCACCGTAAAATGCCAGTTCAGGGACCCCATGACCCCCCTTTTCAATGCCCGGGCATGCGCCGCGGCGTCACCCCTGGGATTGGCTGTGCTGTGAATCGTGATAAACCGCGGATGCATGGAATGGGCGGCCCGGCGAGCACGGGAGCGCGGGGACATGAAATCACGGTTAATGTGCACCTCTCTGGACATCTGGGCCATCGTGCGCGGCACGGGAGGCACATTCTGAATCCTGAAGCTGACGGCGGGCGGGCGCGGGGCGTCCGAACACGCCGCCAGCAAAGCCGGCAGCATCAGAAACACCGCATTTGCCGACAACATCCTAACATTCATGATTCTTCCCTAGACTATCGCAGACGAGATGGCAAGCAGATTTCCAGTCAAAACAGTCTTTTTCACCCTTTCCGAAACACGGCAGCAGGAAAAAGGGATATCCTGAAGAAAGCCCCCGCGCACAGCCATCCGGCAATCAGGGCAACGCCTTTCCCCGCATGCGGTTTCCATGCCCGAAGAAACAAAACCGCCCCATAAAAAGCCGCACGGGAGGCTTGCCAACGGCTATTTCCGTGCATACACTATCTTCACCATGAGTACCACTCACGAAGCAGCTAAGAAGTGGGTCGAAGAAATCGCCCAGCTTTGCCAACCCGACTCCATCTACTGGTGCAACGGCTCTCAGGAAGAAAATGACGAGCTTTGCAACATGATGGTAGAAAAGGGCACCTTTATCAAACTGAACCCCGAGAAGCGCCCCGGGTGCTTCCTCGCCCGTTCCACCCCCTCCGATGTAGCCCGTGTGGAAGACCGCACGTTCATCTGCAGCGAGAAGGAAGAAGACGCCGGCCCGACCAACCACTGGGCTGATCCCGTTGAAATGAAGGCCAAACTGAAGGGCCTCTTCAATGGCTGCATGAAGGGCCGTACCATGTACGTGATTCCCTTCTGCATGGGTCCCCTGGACTCCCCCCTGGCCAAAATCGGCATTGAAATCACGGACTCTCCCTATGTCGTGACCAACATGCGCATCATGACCAAGATGGGTGAACAGGTTCTCAAGCGCCTGGAAGACGAAGTCAAGGGCGGCGGCAACCCGAAGCGTGACGGTTACGGGACATTCGTTCCCTGCCTCCACACCGTGGGCGCTCCGCTTGCGGACGGCCAGGTTGACGTGCCGTGGCCCTGTCTCTTATACACATCTCCGAGCCCACGAGACTAGGCATGATCTCGTA
>ENA-OYVP01000634-OYVP01000634.1-human-gut-metagenome-genome-assembly--contig:-NODE-634-length-21463-cov-6.404101_pt1 | contig 21463 bp, 19 predicted proteins | sample MGYA00244160_ERZ653377 | MGnify/ENA primary metagenome ERZ653377 (study PRJEB26926, sample SAMN06165160) | human gut metagenome | biome: ENVO:00009003; feature: ENVO:2100002; material: ENVO:00002003...
ATATTGAAATTACTAACGATTAAAATTAACGAAAATGAAAGCAAGTAACGATTTGATTAAAAAGTTCGGAGTGGACAAAATCATTCACGGACTGATTGGGATGCTCATTTTAGCCGTATGCGTAGTAGCATCCGTTTTCCTGTTTGGAGTGAGTTTCCTTAGTGTATTGGGCGGCATGGTATTGGGAACTGTCGTGGCATATCTAGCCGGAAAATGGAAAGAGTCAAAAGACGATGTCCCGGACACGGCAGACATCCGGGCTACCATGCGGGGCGCATACCTTGCAGTTAGCATAATTCTATTGATATGGAGTGCAATATGGATTATTAAACTATTATTCTAACATGGAAATATTTGATAACTTCAATGGCATATCAACCCTGTTAATCATCGGTTTATTTGAATGTATAGTGACATCAATCGCAATGGGGTGGGATTTTGCATCAGGATGGCATAAAGCGAAACTGCGTAAAGAAAAACGTAATTCGTACGGCATGAAAAGAACTGTTAGTAAGTTTATTCTGTATTTCGGAAGCTTGACTATTGCTCTATGTTTAGACTCAACCTTCTATGTTTGCCATTTTTTTGAATTTGTACATCTTCCTGTTTTGAAATGCCTTCCCGTCTTTTGTTCCGTCGTAACCGCATTTCTGCTGGCAGTGGAATTCCGTAGCATTTGGGAGAAAGCGGAAGATAAAACAAAACGGTCGGCTGAAGATGTAGTAAACATTTTACAGTCAGCATTAACAAAACAGCAGATGCTGGATATTATCAAAAAAACATTAGATAAAGAAACAGAAAATAAGGAGGAAAAGAAAGATGAATAAACCTACATACATTATCATCCATTGTTCCGCAACACGCGAGGACAAGGATTTCACAGAGAAACAAATCAACGATTCACATGTAGCCCGTGGCTTCGGTAAATGGGGATACCACTATTATATCCGGAAAGACGGTCGCGTGATCCCCATGCGGGCGGAAAACGAAGTCGGAGCACATGACAACTTTATCGTTCCCGGTACGAATACCAGTTATAACCGATGTTCAATCGGTATCTGCTATGAGGGGGGACTGGATAAAAACGGTAAGGCAAAGGATACCCGGACAGACGCACAGAAGAAAGCCATGCGCGAGCTCGTTCAGGACATCTGTCATCGCCACGACATTATTGATATCCTCGGACATCGCGATACCAGCCCGGACAAAAACGGGAACGGCATCGTCGAAAAATGCGAGTGGATGAAAGAATGTCCCTGCTTCGACGTAAAGAGTGAATTTACCTCATTTTTACCACCTGTAATCGTTCGACCGTAATGAAAAAGATACTCGTTTTTTTATTCTCAATCGTGGTGTTATCTGTCTGTTCCTGTCGTTCGTCAAAAATTGACACGACCGTCCATCAGGATAACACGGAACAGAAACAGACGGAACAGGAAGAAGTTTCTACAGACAAAGCGCAGGTCGACGTAAACAAGAACGTTGAGCGAATTATCGAGATGATGCAGCAAATGGAATTCAACTGGCAGAAGACGAACTATTCGCCACCGGATAGCACAGGGAAACAATACCCGACCTCTACGGAAACAGCGACAGGAACGTCAACCAAGCAGGAGAAAGAAACATATAACGAACAGTTACAGGTGCAAATACAAGAAATTCAGGAAACCCTGCTGACATTGAAGGAACAATTAGAGAAACAGGAGAAGAATGATACAAAGATCGTTGAAAAGGTCGCGTACATTCCTCCGTGGGCAAAAGCCGTAATAGCAGCCTTTTTTATTGCATTTGTATTTTTTATTTATAAAAATGTAAGATGAAAACAGTAGTACAAGCCGGACAAACCCTGCTGGATATAGCCGTGCAGGAATATGGTACAATTGAAGCGGTATTTATGCTTGCAAAGGCAAACGATATGAGCATAACAGACTCCCTTCAAGCCGGACAGCAAATCGAAATACCGGAGAAGGTGTATAACAGTGAACTAGCTGATTACTGCCGGAGGAACTCCGTTTGCCCGGCTACTTCTGAAACCGCGTCGAATGCAATACGATTGAGAATTTTCACTGAACAATTTACCGAACAATTTAAGTAATGGCTAGAACAATCGCAGAAATAAAGAAAGAAATGACGGATGCCTATATGTCTAACAGCATTATCCGGGACATATATGGTATCACAGGTGATGCCGACTTTGATTCGGTGTTTTCTCCCGTGTCAATAGAAAGCACCCTGTTCTACATTTTTGCGGCAACAGCGCACGTCATAGAGCAAATGTTTGACCAGTTCAAGACGGACGTAGAGGAACGAATTGACGCTAATATCATACCGACGGTGCGCTGGTATCATAGCAGTGCGCTGGCTTTTCAGTATGGTGATCCGCTGGTCTATGATCTGGAAAAATACCAGTTCCGGTATTCCGCTATCGACGAAGCCAAACAGCTTGTCAAGTATGTGGCGGTCAAAGATCGCGGGGGAAGTATTCAGATACTCGTGTCCGGAGACGAAGGCGGGCTTCCATGTCCTTTGACCGGGGACGTTCTAACGGCATTTAAAAGCTATATGAATTCGATTAAGATTGCCGGGGTGATTCTCTCTATTCAATCAATGAAAGCGGATGACATCCGTATCAACGCCACCATAGAAGTCGACCCGATGGTTATCAATGCTTCCGGTGTCCGCCTGACGGATGGCAGCAAGCCAGTACTTGCCGCCATCAACGATTATCTGAAAGGCATCGAGTATGGAGGTAAATTCAATAAGACAAAACTTGTTGACGCGATACAGAAGGTTGAAGGAGTACTGGATATCGAACTTGGAGAATGTGCCGCAAAAGCGGCATCCGCTACGGAATATAACGTAATTAAAAATAATAACTATACGGCTGTAGCCGGGTGCTTCATCCTGAACAGCCTTGAAACTTCTCTGACTTATGTGGTATGATTTTGACATTATCAAATACGCGCAGTATGTGCTTCGTCCATCATTAAGGAAAAGGAAGATATTTGCAATTATATCCATCTTCCTTCTCCCTTTAATCTTCATTTACACCCTGTTTAAAAGTTACCGTAAACAGGCTATTGACAAGCTGAATATAAACGGTCAGGTGATATATATCGAGAAAGTTCTAAACGACAGGTTTTTCTTAAAAAACAGGGAAATATACATCACCGATATTGCGGGAAAGGAGTCGTACCTGTATCACCGTAGGGAAGAGCAAATACCGTCCTATCTGCATAAACGGAGCGAAGGGGCGGAAATAAAATATATCCAGCAGCGCGGTGAAGGAAACTATTCAGGGAATTACATGGTGAACATACCGTCGTTCCTGTCAGCGTATGAGGGTGAAATTAAAAATTTGATAGACTATTATAAACCAGCCGGACGAACCTACGTCCTTAAAATATACGAATATGAATAAACTGTTATTTAAAGAAGGCGGGCAGCCATTTTATTTGGATGATTTGGACTTTATGCAAAGCGCATTTGCGGACACTGTGAAAGGAATAGTCAGTACATACGGCAATGTCATTCTTTCCGGGTGTAATGTGCCGCCTCCTATCGCTATTGCCGGACATCCGACGACTTATAGCTGGGAAGAAGGTTATATAGCCATTAACGGGGAAGTTTACAGGGTGGAGGAAGGCAGTTTTCAAGGTGGCTTGAACGCTAACCTATACTGGAAAGTGGTCAGCACGGAAGGTCAAAAGGAAATATATGAAAATACATCCGAAAACAATGTGTATCAATACCGAAAAGTGGAACTCACTGATACGGTTACCTCGTCGGATATTTATGTGTCTGCTTCTTCGGTAAAAAGCATGAATGATTACCTGATGATTTATGAAGAAAAAGAGATTCGTACCAAAGTAAGTGGTGGCATCCCTGAAGATAGTCTTTCGGTCTCTTTTAAAGTGTTCAAAAGCAATCAGGGTTTTGATATCGTTAAAATTAATTTTAGGGCTTTGAAGGCTTTTTCGGGTGCTTCTTCACCGTGGGTATATTATGACTATTATGAAGCAGACCGCAAACCTCAAATTGTTGTAAGGAATGACAATTTTGCCGCAATTCATACTTTCCAACTTGTAAATGGGGCAGCATATATATATGACATATCCAAACAGGAAGCTATAAGAGACTTTCCCGAAGGTTTTTCCTATCAGGTTCAATTTTTAGTAAAGAAGTAATATAATGGCAACAATATACGAATTAAAAAGACGGGCACAGGAACTTTCTGCAAAGAAAGATTCCTTATCCATATCACCTGACGAGGTGGGCGGTTTGATTGATGAGACACTGGATGTCATCAATGAAGCGGAAAAGAATCAGGTGGGACTGGGTATCCGCAATACATATACGACCGTTGCGAAGATGAACGCGGACAGTACTTCCCCAGCTGGCTCTGACGGAAAGCCGTTGAAATTCGGTCAAATTGTGACGGTATATGATGAGAGTCACCCCGATGCAGCCGATAATGGCAACATCTACGCCTTTCAAAATCCGGGCTGGAAACTTGTCAGCACGACAGGTAACCTTTCCGTATACGCAAAAAAAGAAGATGTAGAGACGGCAAAGAAAACGGCAGATGCTGCACAAAAGAAAGCAGATGAAGCCGCAGAATCCGCAAAAAAAGCGAATGAGGATATCGGAAGATTGTCCGATAACGTCGGTACGGAAGAAGCATCGGAAAGCGAAGACGGGACAGTATGGGGTAAACTTAAAAGCCTTTCCGACGATGCCAACAGTACATCACAGGACGTGTCTTCTTTAATGGTAGATTTCGTACATCACTCTACGGAACGCTTCGACGAAATCGCAACAGACTCTTCCATCGTGCTGGAGCAGTCCAGTGCAACCGCTGAAGGCGGTAAGATTGTGTTTATTGCCAGTAAGGGTAAATTTGCCTATTTCGTAGATAACAAATATTATCCAAGTTGGAAAGGTGTTGATAACTATATGAACACCGACCGGACACACCCGCACGAGAATAAAATATACTTGTTCGGCAATAAATCATACATCTACTATGCCGGAACATTACTTTCTGCCGACTCCGACGCGATGCAGCTAGCTGCGTCCGCGGACTTGTCGGCAAAAGCGGCAAAGAAATTGGCTGAAGGTGCACAGACTACCGCGTCTTCCGGCTTGTCGCTGGCGTATAAAGCCCTGTCCGTTATCAATGTCAACGAAATCTGTGGCGGCTCTGTCTATTCCTTGCCCGCAGCTATTGCCGCAATAACGGAAAGGGAGGATGTGGATAATATAACTTACCGCAAACCGGGTATAGTATTAACCTATAAAGTTGCTGATGGTGAATGGGAGTCAAAGCAGTTTGCCGGATCATCCCTTGAAGGTTTTGCCACAGAAACGAACTGGACGGACTTCGGTGGTGCTGGTGGTGACATGACGGGCAAAGGCGCGGTGCTACTGGTCGATGAAATTGCACCACTATCAAGCGGATATTATATTCTTCAAACAGCTATCAATGCCTTGACAGCTTACGAGACAGCGAATGAAACGGAATGTATCAAGCCCGGTGTGGTTATTATCTACCGTACCGGAAAGGAAACATTTGAATCCAAACAGTTGTGCGCGTCCCGTGCCGATTATAATGACTTGGCAGCATGGACTGACTTCGGTTCTACTGCCGGAGGAACTGTCGATACTGATTCCGAAATTATCAAGGACAGCACTAATCCGGTAGCAGGCGGTGCTATTTATGATGCCATGCCCGTTGACGTGGATGGAGAACAGGCAGAAGACGGGACGGTGCGTGTATATATGAAAAATGCGGAAGGAATGCCGCTAGGCGACGGTTTCACCTTTGCAGTCGGAACTGGTGGCGGTGGGGACGTTGCCGGGACAATCGTGTACATCTATCCGCAAAAGACCTCCTTGTATGCCGCACTCGGAACTGACGACCTGACAATCAGGCTTGCGATCATGTCGCGTACCGGATCGGGTGAGATGGTTTCATACAACAACATCGAAACCCTGCAACTGAAAGACAAGTCAACAGGTGAAACGCTTGAAACTTTCAACGTGAACCGGGAAAGTTCCTCGTCAGATACGGACTACACTTTCACGATTCCCGTTAAAAGCTATTTTAGTGAAGCGATGAACCGCAAGTTCGTGGTCGTTGCTACCGATGACGGGGGAAATACCGCACAGAAGACAATCAGCGTCACGGCTGTAAACCTGAAACTTTCGCGCGTATGGGCTTTGTACAAAACATTGCAGGAAGGTTCGGGACTCGTCACCATGACGGACGTGTTCAAACTGTCCTCTGCCAATAAGTCAACCGTTACGGCTCATATCAAAACAGGTGACGAATGGAAGCTGATCTCACAGACCAGCGTGGCTTCTACACGCTCACAGGACTTGCAAATCAACGTTTCGTCTTTGGGACTGAAACATGGTGCATATACTATCAAAGTCGTCGCACAGGACGTGGAATCGGGCGTATGGTCGAACTACCAGTTCTTTGACGTGATGATCGTCAACCCGTCCAGCCTTATGCCTGTTGTCGCGCTGGCACATTCGGAAGACACGGAAACAGCATGGGCTGCTAAACAGTACGCAAACCTCAATATCGAAGTGGCGTGCTATGATCCCGGTCATGTCGCTACCGATGCTCATGTTGAAATACACAAGGTCGCAAAAGTTACCAATACCTCTACCGGAGACAATAGTGAAACCGATACGGTGATGACTACCGTATCAGTAGGACGTAACAGTACATTCAACCTGTCCACCCGTGTTGACGGCTTTTCGATTGCGGACAATATCAGGAACGTGTTGGGTATTTACGGAAAATGCGGGGCTGGAGAAAGCAATACGATTGAGTACTCCGTTAACAGTTCCGTCATTGACATCAACGGTGATTCCAGTTATATGATTTATTTCAATCCGGCAGACAAGGACAATTCGGATCAGGACAAGTCATGGCTGTACGGACTTTACGAAATGAAGCAGAACGGGTTCAACTATTCCACGAATGCCTTTGTCATCGATAAGACCGAAGGAAAGGCGTTCAAGGTTTCGGATGATGCTACCGCATTGTGTACTTATCGTCCCTATAACCGTACCAACATTGAGCAGACCGGATCGACTACCATTATCAAAATAAAGACGCAGAACGCTGCCGATCCTGATGCGAACGTCGTGTCATGTTGGGACGAAGCAAACCAAATCGGATGGCGTATCACTTCAAAATGTGTGTACTTTAAAGCACTCGGAACTGAACTTATCGAACGGTATTTCAAACCGGGTGACATCTACGAGTTTGCCTTCGTCATTGAAAAGGCAAATGCGGAAGAGGACGGCAAAGGCTATATCAAGCTATATTGCGACGGGGACTTGATTGGCGCATCCAAGTATACGGCAGGACAAAGCGCGATCAAGCACTCCGAACAAATCAGCTTCTCCGGAACAGCCGGGGAACTGTACATGTACCGTTTGCTTTCATGGGAAAAGGAAATGGCTGACGAACAAATCAACGACGAGTTTGTAATCGGGAAGTCCGACACGGACGAAATGATCGCTTTGAACAAAAAGAATGACATCCTTACCGACAACAAAATCGACCTGAACAAAGCACTTGAAATGTGCGACTGTCTGGTGGAAATGCCACATGGGGACTATAAACTTGAAACGCTTGATAACGTAACGGATACGTCCACCAAGATATATACAGACCTGTACCTGTTCTGTAAGGACAAAGGCATGAGCCTTATTTTCGAGAATGTGGAAACGACCAATCAGGGTACGACATCCGCTTTCTATCCGACCTATAAGAACAGGAAATACAAGCTGAAAAAGGCAACCATCCGCGCAATGTATCCGGAACTTGCTCCGCAGGCTTTGCTCGACGCAATCGCAAACAAAAAAATCATTCTACGTGGCAAAAGTATTCCGTTCGACAAAGTCTGCCTGAAGGTCAACTATGCATCACCCGACAAGGTGAACACCCCGATTTCCCGTATCAATAACGATATGCAGAAGGCTTTGGGCGAGGAATACATGACACCAGCGCAAAACGCGTATTATGCGGATGAAAACAACACGCTGGACTTGCGTACCTCTATTGATGGTAACAGTGTGCTTGTCTTCAAGTCGGATACCGGGAATATAAACGATGCTTATTTTTGGTGTCGTGGTGACTGGAACATTGACAAGGGTAACCCACCGACTTTCGGCTTCAAGGACGTTCCCGGATACAATGCTGACTGTTTAAGTTATGGCGACTTCACCGACCTTCCGGACGTGACGGAATCCTATTTCATGTCCCATACTGGCGACTATGATCAGGATACGATCTACATGCTTACCAAATCGACGGACGCTTCGTACAAGTTCATGGAATATGTCGACGGGGCATGGAAGAACACAACCGGGACAATCTCTTTTAACGGTAAAAAAACGGTCGTTACCGGGCGTGTCCTGAACCCGGTTGAATGTGTTGAAATGCTCGATTATGAAGGAATGTGCATCTTCGATGACATCGATAACTTCATGACTATGCAATCGACGCACAGCAAGTGGGTGAAAGGCTTGTACGGTGGGGAATTGTCAACGGAAAGCCTTGTCCCGAAATGGACGATGTTCTTTGAATTCCGTACACCGGATGATGATGACATGAGTCTTGCCTACGCGCTTGGAAAGAAGACACCGTACCGCTGGAAACAGTTTTGTGAATGGGTGTATTCATGTAATCCGAAGAACCGTATGGCAGGCGGCAAAATCAGCATCAACGGTGTACAGGTCAGCGACACGATTGAAAACCGATACCGGAAACTGGTTGAGGAAATGGACAAGTATTGCAGCGTGGCTTCTTTCCGCGCGTACTTGGTTCGTATCCTGTATCATTCAGGCGTCGACCAGTTGTCAAAGAACAGTATGTGGGCTTTGTATTTGTGCCCGGATGGTGTCTATCGCTGGTATATGAATCATGACTACGACTCGGACAGTACGAACGGAAAGAATAACTCCGGTATTTTCAAACTTCCCTATAATGTGATGCTCGATAGCGTCATGGAAGGGGAAAACGTGTTTGCCGGACGTATGAGTGTCGTATGGCAAGGCATGTGGCGTTATGATCAGGTCGGACTTGCAGCGACCGCAGAAAAAATCCGTACATCGCGCCTTCCGGGTGGCGAGTCTGCCTTCTCCTATGAAGCCGTATTACGTGAATCGGAAGAAAAAGACCACCTGATGATACCCGCAATCGTTGCCTGCCGTGACTCGGTAGCGAAGTATATCACCAATCCGGGCGGTCAGGCATTCAACGTAATTTCCGGTATGGGTATCCCTTACCGACATTACTACGTGTCTGCCCGTTATGATTTCCTTGATGCGTACTTCGGTGTCAGCACGATCCTGAAGGCAAATAACATGTGCATGTTCCGCGCTATCGGTGAGAACATCAATATCGAAGTGACCGCAAGCGAACAGTGGAAATTGTGGGCGGGATTCAACACGCCTGCTGCACAACAGGGGGCATGGGCGGAAGAAGACGGTTCAAAGGTGACATTCCATTTCGACGGCTCAAACTCATCGAGCGCGATCTATATCATCGGTGCATCGAAGATCAAGTCTTTGGGTGATTTGAGTACTGTCAACATCGACGGTACACAGGCAAAGGACTTCACTACGCTGATCCGTGTCGAGGAACTGGTATTCGGTAGCAAGCGCGAAGGATACGCTAACAATAGCGTCACAGACCTTCCACTTGGTGAAAAACCGTATATGAGACTCCTGAACGTCGAGAACTTCAAAAAGCTGGTGTCCCTTGACCTGACCGGGGCAACACGCCTTTTGCGCCTGTTGGCATACGGCAGTTCCTTGCAGATCGTCAACTTTGTGGGTGGCTGTCCGGTTCAATATGCGGAACTTCCGACCACCATGACACAGTTCAAGTTGATGAACCTCGATAAGTTGAGCTATAAGGGGCTGAATGCGGACACAGGCATCGTTGTTGAATCCATGCCGAACATCACCACACTGCGCGTGGAAAACTGCCCGCTTATCGACGTTGTAAAAATGATCCGCGATATAATCGATTCGCAGGAAGGTAATGTCGTATTCCGCCATATCCGTATCACCAACCGTGATTTCATCGGGAACGGTTCGGAAGTGTTGGAAATCCTGCAGCTCGGTATCGGGGGACTGGATGAAAACGGTAATCAGGTAGAGAAGCCCGTACTTACCGGGAACTATCTGCTGGATGAAGTTATCGAGAACTCGGATATAGAAGCGATCCGGAACGGCTTCGAAGGTCTGACAGTCAGCACTATAATCGACGCTTATATCAAGATCATCGACTGGTTTAATGCGGAAGCATACGGTGGAGAACCTTATTATCCCGAAGTCACACTGGATAATGTGGGTGAAATCATAGACTATTATAATGGTGAAACCTATGAAGAATACCTTCAACGGTTTGCGGAAGAAAATATGGATATTAACGATATAGTAAACAGCAAATAACATGAGTACAAAAGAACAGAGCGCAACCCTGCTGCGCCTCAATAAACAGGAACAGGTAAAAGCCCTGCAGGCGGTAGGCTTTGCCGACATTACGGAGAACTCGCGTGCCAGCGAGTTCCCGAACCGGATAAAGTGGGCTGCCGGATTGCTGGACATGCGGGTGGCATGTAACCGGATTTCCGATAATTCCAAATGGTATTTTACCCGTGAGGAATGGAACTCGTTGACCCCTGCCAACAAGTTGAAGTTTATCCGTCGTGGTTTGTGTATCCGGGCGCATTCGCAGTCCTTTGTCATCGCTGCACAGGAATGTTATGCAGGGGACTTGTCCTCCAGTTTCTATTGGGGCGGTCTTGGTAAAACGATCGACGGGCTTTCCGCAAAGATGCTGGGCAAAATGTACACCTGCTTCACCGGGAAAGAGGATACACACCTGATCCTTGATGCCCTGAAAGGAACAAACTCGAACGGTGTGGAAGGCGCACCCGCTGCGGAAGCTGCCGTAGCCTATAAAGCCTTCACGCTTGATGGCGACGGTCTGGAAGATGATACAGAATGGTTCTTGCCTTCTTCCGGACAGATGATGATCATGTATCGATACCGTGACCAAATCAATGAAATGCTGCGTGCATTTTGGAGCAGTGACAGCATGCTGTTGACGGACAAATACTATTGGACGAGCACGTACTATGATACGACAAATGCATGGACGTGTAATTTGAATACCGGACACATGACCGTACAGAATAAAAATACAAGCCTGTTGCATGTAAGGGCAACGGCAGAAGATTAACCCATTAAAAACAGTGTATTTATGACAGACAAGAATAATGAAAGCGCATTGCTTTTGCGTATGAATAAAGAAGAACAGGTATCTGTTTTGCAGGAGATCGGTTTCACCAGCGTGAACGAAAATACGCCTGCCAGTGACATTGCAAAATATATCAGATGGGCTGGCGGGTTGCTTGACCTGTCCTTTGCCACAATCCGGATCGAAGACGGTGTCAATGTGTTCTTTACTGCTGAAGAATGGAATTCCCTTAGTGCAAATAACCGTTCAAAATACCTGCGTATAGGTGTCCGTATCCGTGCGGATCGTCGCCAGTTCGTCATAGCGAAAAGCGACTGCACTGACGATATAGGCGGACGTACTTTCAAATGGGGGGCATACGGTACGGACATCCGTGGCGTTAAGAATTACGGGAACGGTAATCAAGGGCTTTATGAAACGGCAGACGGAAAGCAAAATACAGATGCTATCATAGAAGCCACCGCAGGAGTTAAGGATAATTCCGGTGTTGTCGGTGCACCAGCCGCGGAAGCAGCAAAGAACTATAAGGCTTGTACGCTTGAACTGGACGGACTTGAAGACAAAACCGAGTGGTATCTTCCCAGCGAAGGAGAACTCATTACCATCGCTAAATATAAGACCGAAATCAATGAGCTATTATCCTCTGTATCAGGTAATCAAAATATAATTACAACCGACTGGTACTGGAGCAGCACCGAATACGACTCCTCGAACGCGTGGTACGTGGGCATGAGCAACGGCAACGTGAGCACGCACAGCAAGACTACCGCAGGCAGGGTTCGTCCCGTTTCCGCAATAGAATCTTTATCTCTTTAACTCTTTATCTCTTAGATAGTTACGCTTAATTAGCCCCGGTAGGGGCTTTTTAAGTTTTAAAATTTTGAAAAAATGAGTGTTAATAGTTTGACAATCATTAACTTTGCGGAGTAAAAGAAAAATTTTAAAAATATCAAAAATTAACATGGGAAAGGCAGAAGACAGACCAGTCTATCAGTGTATGTATCGGTTATTAATGTTGATACTCGATGCAAGAGACAAGTTTCCGAAGAATTACAGGTACGAATTCGGTACGGAACTTATGATGTCTGCCCTTCGCTGTTGTGAATTGATCCGTTATGCAAATTCAAGTCTTCCGCGTCGCGTGGAATACCTGAACGAATTCCTTGTTAAGTTTGATACATTGAAACTCTTATTAAGGGTATGTCGAGACCGGAAACTGATCAATATTCAGACGACAGCAGACATCATTGAGATGGTCACGTCAGTTGAAAAGCAAATTTTAGGGTGGCGAAATTTCACCGCTTCCCAAGAGAAGACAGCTTCCGTAAAGCCAGAGCCATAATCTTCACGGAGTTTATGGGAGAGCAATCTAATTTATCTATTGGGCATTCCTCCGGTGATGAACCGGGAAAGACTAAGACAGTGAATGCTGAATCCTCGAACGCGTGGTACGTGAACATGAACAACGGCAACGTGAACACGAACAACAAGACTAACGCAGGCAGGGTTCGTCCCGTTTCCGCAACAGATAAACCGATCTATGACATACCCTTATCCTCAATTATAGAAGCATACGATGACTGCTGCAGGCAAAAGCGCAATACTGATGACTGTATTGAGTTTTCCTTCAATTATGATACGGGGCTGGTTGCCGTATGGGAAAGTATAAGATACGGTCATTATGAACCGGGGTTCTCTGACTGCTTCATGCGCAAAAAGCCCGTGTTGCGTGAAGTATTTGCTGCTGCTTATATCGACCGTGTCGTACACCACTGGATCGATCTTCGCCTTGACCCGATTTTGGAGGAACGCTTTCAGGCACAGGGAAACGTTTCAAAGAATTGCCGGATAGGGGAAGGATGCCTGTCTGCAGTTATGCGTATGGACGAAATGATTAAAGAAGTCAGCAAGAACTACACACAGGACGCATACATCTTTAAAGGTGATTTAAAAAGTTTTTTTATGTCCATGTCGAAGTCTCTATTATGGGAAATGATTGATATATTTGTTCGCGACAATTACAAGAAAGACGACATCGAATGTTTGCTGTATCTGCTTCGGATTGTCATATTCCACCAGCCACAAAAAAAATGTCGTAGGAAGTCTCCCTTACATCTATGGGATAAACTGCCGAAAGACAAAAGTCTGTTTTACAGCAGCCCGGAACGTGGCGTCGCCATTGGCAATCTTCCTTCTCAAAAGTTTGCGAATTTCATAGGCTCGGTGTTTGACTATTATGTGACTGTAATATGCGGGATAAAGCACTATGTGCGTTTTGTCGATGACTTTGGTTTTGTCATGCGTTTTAAAGAGGATATCCTGAAGAATGTTCCTTTACTCAATAGTTATCTGAAAGAACAGTTGCTTTTGGAACTGCATCCTAAAAAGATATATATACAACACTATTCAAAAGGTGTCCTGTTCGTAGGTGCATTTATTCTTCCCGGTAGAATCTATATATCAAATCGTGTCGTGGGAAATATATATGATGCAGTCAGCAAGTATAACAAGATCGCAAAAGAAGGCTTCTGCGAAGCCCATATTGAGACTTTCGTGGCTACGATGAACAGTTACTATGGATTGATGAGACATTTCAATACGTACAATCTAAGGCGTAAAATCGGAAAGATTATTGCTCCTGAATGGTGGCAATATATATACGTTGAAGGACATTGGGAAGTTTTTGTAATAAAGAGTGAGTATAATTTTAAGAAACAAGTAAAAAAACAAATAAGAAAAGGCAATGCGAAAAAATATCTTACCCCTGAAATCAGCTAAGCCTATCGAACAACAATCCGACGGAACATGGATAATTCGATATGCAATACAATCAATCGGTAGAACTGATAGTGAAGGAAACGAACTGGTAACGTTTGCCAGTTCTACATTCTTGGAAAAACCAACATTGGAAATGATAAAGAAGAGTATTCATAGATATGCGATGAGCGTTCTTGATGACGAAGATGTTCTTCCGCTTGTTGCTAATCCTGATTTATCCGTTTACATGATCATTGATTAAATTTAAAGCCTGTTTAATTGAGTTTAAACAGGCTTTAAATTTGCACCAAAAATCACATTTTGTTTTATGTTAAGATGTGTTTCAATGACACATTTTGTTTTTCGGTCGGGAATTTTTTGATTTGGCGATTGTACATGGGATTCTTAGACAACCGGATCAATTTTTCGATCGACTGGTATAAACGCAACAACTATGACCTGATTGGTATTACCCCGACACAAGGAGTAGGCGGTTCTATCTACAAATATGCCAATATAGCTTCCATGAAATCACATGGTATCGAGTTCACCATCTCAAGTAAGAATATCCAGTCGAAAAACTTTTCATGGCATACAGACTTCATCTTTTCCAAAGCAAAAAATGAAGTTACAGAACTGAATGCCCGTTCCAGCGTAATGGATTTAGTTTCAGGTTACGGTTTTGCCCGTCAGGGTTACCCGGTACGTGGTTTGTTTTCCATTCCATTTGTCGGCCTAAATTCAAATGGTATCCCGATGTATAATATCAATGGAAAAATAACCAGTACCGATATTGATTTTCAGACACGTGACAACATAGACTACCTAAAATATGAAGGTCCTACTGATCCTACCATAACAGGAAGTTTTGGTAATATTTTCACTTATAAAGCATTCAAACTGAATGTATTCATCACCTATTCATTTGGTAATGTAGTACGTTTGAATCCATGTTTCAGCTATCAATACAGTGACTTATCTTCTATGCCACGCGAATTCAAGAATCGCTGGACAGTGCCGGGTGATGAGAAACGCACGAATATCCCCGCTATTATCTCGAAACGCCAATATGAAGATAATAAAGATTTAATGTATGCATATAATGCCTACAATTATTCTACAGAACGAATTGCCAAGGGAGACTTTATCCGTATGAAGGAAATATCCTTGTCCTATGACTTCCCCCAATCATGGATTGCACCAGCAAAGATATCTAATTTATCTTTGAAACTTCAGGCTACCAATTTATTCCTGATTTATGCAGATAAAAAACTCAACGGACAGGACCCGGAATTCTTCAATACCGGTGGAGTAGCTTCCCCTGTACCTCGTCAGTTTACATTGACTCTTAGATTAGGATTTTAACCATTCAGATAATTATAAAAATGATGAAATACAGAAACGTCTTATATACAACACTCATTTCAGCTCTATGCTTGGGAACAACTTCCTGTAGTGACTTTTTAGATGAAATGCCGGATAACCGAACCGAATTGACTACTGAAGAAAGTATTACTAAAGTTCTGGTATCTGCATATCCTATGACTACCAACTGCCACATAGGAGAATTTTACAGTGACAATATCGATGAAAATAGCAGAGCATACAGCTACCTTTTCCGATTAAACGAACATTTGTACCGTTGGCAACAAACGACTGAAGAAAATCAGGACTCTCCTCATGCTTTATGGAATGACTGTTATAACTCGATTGCATCAGCCAACCAAGCCTTGGCGGCTATTGAGCAGATGGGAAATCCTCAATCATTATCAGCCCAAAAAGGCGAAGCTTTGATATGCCGTGCATACAATCATTTTGTATTAGCTACCACATTCTGCAAAGCGTATGGTACAAATGGAGACAAAGACTTGGGTATACCTTACATAAAAGAACCGGAAACATCTGTAAATCCACAATACTCACGCGGAACAGTTGCTGAAGTATACGAAAATATTGCAGCCGATTTAGAAGAAGGACTGCCTTTAATTGATGACAATATTTACTCACGGGTAAAATATCATTTTAATAAGAAGGCCGCTTATGCATTTGCAGCCCGCTTTTATCTATATTATACACAACCGGATTTTTCCAACTGTCAGAAAGTTATCAATTATGCCAATATAGTACTCGGTAATAATGCGTCCCAATATTTACGTGACTGGGCTGCATTAGGAGCTTTATCTCCCAACAAGAATATACAGCCGAACGCTTATGTAGATGCAGATAACCGTGCCAATCTAATGGTAATATCAGCAGCTTCATATTGGCCATTGGTTTCCGATCCGGGTTATGCCAACTGCGAAAGGTATTGCATGAACAATATTACTGCTTCGGAAAGTTGTAAATCCGAAGGTCCATGGGGAGATCAGTCAAGTTATCATCAGATCCCATTTTCACCCGGTGGCTCTATAAAGAACGGATTCCGCCGCTTAGTTATCTATCAGCAATTCACGTCGGGCAACAGTTGGATCGGCTATATGCTGTATCCTGCTTTTACCACCGACGAAGCATTGCTTTGCCGGGCTGAAGCCTACACGTTACTAAAACGTTATGACGAAGCTGCCGCTGATATAGATGCCTGGCAGAAAGCCTTTACAAAAAACACCCAAACTTTGACCAAGGAGACAATCAATGATTTTTATGCCCGACTAAAATATTACACACCGGAAGCTCCGACAGTAAAAAAGGAATTGCATCCGGATTTTGTAGTAGAAAAAGGAATGCAGGAGAATCTAATACATTGTATTCTACATGCAAGACGTCTGCTAACCTTAGAAGAGGGGCTTAGATGGCAAGATATAAAACGCTATGGCATTATAATCTACCGCCGCTATTATGAAGGTTATACCTTGGTGAATATCACCGACAAGATGGACACGAATGACCCCAGACGTGCAATTCAGCTACCGGCCAGTGTCATTACAGCAGGTATGCAACCAAATCCAAGAAATGACTAAATAACTTTAGGAGGAAAAAAATATGAAGAAATATATCATATACAGTTTAATCATGACATTGACCTGTGGACTGGGTGCTTGCAACAATGACGAAGACGTAGACAAAGCAAACAGCATTTTCTCCACAGAAGAAGTAGATCGTAACCCATTCGACAAATGGATATTAGGCAATTATACCCATCCATACAACATTGCATTAAAATATCGCATGGAAGATAACGAGAGCGACATGACACACATATTAGCACCTGCCGAATACAAAAAGTCTGTGGTACTGGCTAAAATTATCAAACATGTGTGGCTGGAAGCATACGATGAAGCAACAGGTAATCCGAACTTCTTACGCCAATATATTCCTAAGACAATCCACTTTATCGGTTCCCCCGCCTATGAAGACAATGGAACTATGGTATTAGGAACAGCTGAAGGCGGCATGAAAATTACATTATACAATGTAAATGACATCAATCCCGACCAAATAGATATTAACCTGTTAAACGACTACTATTTCCAGACAATGCACCATGAGTTCGCACATATTCTGCATCAAACTAAAAACTACGATCCGGCCTTTGACCGTATTACGGAAAATGCCTACATCGGTAGCGACTGGTATATGGTGGGAGCCGACCGCAATGCATGGCAACAAGGATTTGTCACTCCTTATGCAATGAGTGAATCACGTGAAGATTTTGTGGAGAACATCGCAGTGTATGTCACAAATACCAAAGACTACTGGAATAACATGCTGCAAAATGCCGGTGAAAACGGCCGTGCACTCATAAAGCAGAAATTCGAAATAGTCTATAGTTATATGGAACAAACCTGGGGAATCAATCTGGACGAATTACGCGAGATTGTTCTACGACGCCAGGATGACATAGCAAACGGCTATGTAGACTTAAGTATTATTGAATAAAATATGAAAATTATGAAGAAATATCTATCCATATACACACTTCTGGCATTGGCCTGCATTGTTTTGCAATCTTGTCTTTTCTCCGAAGAAGAAATATTCGACGAATCATCTGCCAATAGAGCCACAGCCGATGTAATCAAATGCCAGGAGATTCTTAAAGATGTGCCGAACGGCTGGAAACTGGAATATTACATAGGAAGCAACTATTCTGCAGGTGCAGTCACTTTACTAATGAAATTTGACGGGAAGCAGGTAGAAATGGCTTCGGAAACAGGCGCAGAAAGCTATAAACCGGGAACTATAATAACCTCTCTGTATCAAGTAAAATCGGAACAAAGCACAATGCTCACTTTCGATTCATACAACCCACTGATCCATATGTTTTCAGGTCCTTTAGGCCTGAACATGAACCTAGGAGGGGATTACGAGTTTATTATAATGAGCGCAACTCCCGACAAAGTAATTCTGCAAGGAAAAAAATACAAAAACATAATGGAGATGACGCCTATGCCCAAAGATATACCATGGCGTATTCAGATTGAAGATATCATTAACATTGAGAAAGATGCTTTTCTAAATACATACCGCATGGAGAAAGGCGGACAAGTACTGAATTACTTTATACGCAACAATGGCACAATGGCTACATTCTCCGCTTACAGCGCCGATTATAGTAGTGCAAGAAGTTTACCCTATATCTACACAGAAAAAGGATTAAAGTTACAATCCCCGTACAATGTCAACGGACTTGAAGTCCAAAACTTCAAATGGGATAGAAAGTCCAGACTATTTGTTTGTACCGACGCAGGAGCAACTGACATCGTACTTAAAGAATATTATCCCGAAAACTATCTACAATATGAAGACTATATCGGTACCTACACTGCAACGATTGACGATTATGACGAAGGGCCAACTTCGCAATCTGTAACCATCTCTCCTAAAGTCAGAGGAGAAAGTTATACACTGAAAAGTATTGGCGGATTCAACTTCACCCTCCAGTATGACAAAGCCAGCGGAAAACTAGTTTTAGATTCACAAAGTATAAGTTCGACTTCTTCATCGTCTTATTACTTTGCGTGCGCGGCAGGTGTGGAAGGCTATGCCCACACAGAATTAAGTCTGCCATCACGCCTACGCAACGGATTGGTAAATGTGACGACAAACAGCAACCCTTTCACTTTTTACTTTGCGGATAAAGCAAGCCAGGAAATTACATCATTGATAATCTGGGCTTATTCATCTGATGAATATTCAACCTCCGGACTAATGGGTTACTGGAGCTGGTATAACTCAATCTTAATGGTAAAAGAAAACGAAAGTAATTAATACGATTATGAGAAAGCTTTTTAATATATTCTTATTTGTACTTTGCAGCGTAGCAATAGCGGGATGCAATGATACGGAAAGCAGCGAATCCAAGTTAGAAATCAAAGCTGTAAATACTAATTTCCAAGCTACCGGCGGAAAAGGATACATACAACTTCAGTCAACAGGAAATATAACAGCAGATGTTGACGTCGATTGGTGTGTGCTGAAAGAAGTAAATCCTAATGAAGTGGTATTCGAAGTAAAAGAAAATACCGGGTACTCCGGTAGAAATGCTTTATTGACAATCAGTAACGGAGTAGAGACAGAAGCATTCAACATCAATCAATCCGGAGCTGTTTTCATCTTCGGCAAAGACGAATGGATGCTCCGTACCGACAATAAAGCAGCTACTCTGCCAATAAAACTACAAAGTTCTTTCGATTATACAATAGACATACCCGCAGAAGCTCAAGAATGGTTGTCATTTGAACAGAATGCGAAGGGAATAAATTTCAAGGTAAAAGAAAATACCTCCGGAAAAATGAGAGGAGCTATTGTCAATGTGGCAGCAAAAGACAGATCGGCTTCTTATCAGGTAATACAATATGATGTTGACGAGCTTACCGGAACATGGCAAGGTATGTTTTCAGACGGGCAAATGAATTACGGTTTGAAAGATGTCACCATTGAGAAACAGGAAGACGGAACATACCTGCTTTCAAACATTCTAACCGGATTGCCTTACAAACTGAAAGCAAAAGCCATAGACAATTGCCTGGCTTTTGGGGCCGGTCAAAACCTAGGAGTCTTCGAGGACAATTTATATCTCTCATTCGAAATTCTTAGCTCTGACCTATATTATGTAAAAGATCCTTCTGTAACAATCTCATTAGGCCCCGTAATGTTAACAGACGGAACATTCGTTTTCGCTTTTTCCGGAATAAAAGAAAGTGATCCTTTCGGTTTAGTTTTCCGGGTATATGAAGATGCAAAACTACAGAAAGTTATAGACAATCTGTCCATTTTTATTAATTGTATTCTATTTAAAGAAGACATAATCCAATAACATATGAAAAAGATACTATTAACTAGCTTTATCGTGGCATTAGGATTACTTGGTGCAAGCTGTAAAGATGACAACAGCACCGCAAGCGGAGGAGGAGAAATACTTCCGGACCAACAGGTAAGCTGTGAGATATTTATGCCGACTAACGGAGAAACCGTTATAATATCAGACAAACTGATTATCAGAGGAGAAGGAACGACTAACTATGGTAAAATTATCTCCGCTGAACTTAAAGTAGGAGGAGAAGTTATTACCGACATAAGTTCGGTTCCATTCTACTATGAATACACTTTCCCCAAGGAAGCTGAACCAGGAGAGTTGAAAATTGAATTAGCAGTCAAAGGAGATCATGAAGGCAGTGCTTTGGCAACTATTACTGTCACAACAGAACTCGGTGACAGACCTGCACCACCTCAAATCGGAGAAGACCTCACAGATACACGTGATGGAAATGTATACAAGACGGTACAACTTGCAGACCAGTTATGGATGGCAGAAAATTTACGCTATTTACCGGAACAGAATTTTGATATATCTTCAACAGCGCCCAAATATTATGTCATGTTCGACAGTGATATCAAAACAGACTTGGGAAAAGCTTATTTAAAAGCTTATGGAGCCTACTATAACTTACCTGCAGCACTTCAAGGTGAAACAGCATTAGGAGAAGATGAAACACGAAATATAAAAGGTGTTTGTCCTGACGGATGGCATATTCCGTCGCAAAAAGAATGGCAGACATTATCTAAATATGTTTTAGACTCCGGCATGGCCGCTATCATGAGTGATGGTCAAGTAGACGAAACAGCCATAGCAAAAGCTTTAGCTTCAACAACAATGTGGATGCTGCCAGAATATACAGAAATAGAACCTCAACCAACTTGGGTTGGCGTAGAAATGGAAAAGAATAATGCAACCTTGTTCAACGGTTTACCCATCGGATTCCGTGCATGTGCAGGTGACGAAGATTGGATGCATACCTGCTACAGTGCCGGCTGGTGGAGTTCGACAGCCGGAGTACAAATGGGACCTGAATTCGGTATCACCGTACGTTTATGGTCAGACCTCCACACATTTGTAACCAATGCAGAATTCAATCCGGGAGTAGGTCTTCCTGTCCGTTGTATCAAAGACTAACGATTATATTATTACTC
>ENA-OYVP01000643-OYVP01000643.1-human-gut-metagenome-genome-assembly--contig:-NODE-643-length-21190-cov-5.304235_pt1 | contig 21190 bp, 23 predicted proteins | sample MGYA00244160_ERZ653377 | MGnify/ENA primary metagenome ERZ653377 (study PRJEB26926, sample SAMN06165160) | human gut metagenome | biome: ENVO:00009003; feature: ENVO:2100002; material: ENVO:00002003...
GTAAACAGGCCTAATGCGACATTACGAATGTGATAGTTGCAAAGCCTGCGACTTTATCGCGGGTTGTTTACTTAACCAGTTGGCCAAAATTTATTTCAATTCATAGCGAAGCGGGATACGCAGGCGAACGGCATTTTGCGGCTGTCCCCAATGTGCCTGAGCCGACTCAACGGCACGCTTGGCCATGTTGTCAAGCATCACCTGGCCTGAGCTTGTGTGAATTTCAAACGCGCCCATCGAACCATCTTTTCGCACGACAAACTGTACCGTTACCGTCCCCTCCAAGCGCAATTGACGTGCTCGACGCGTGTAGCGCAACTCCGATTCGATACAGCGCTTGACCTTGGCTAAAAACGGATCGTCTTTTTCACCAAAGACAAGCGTGGCAATGCCGCCCTGCGCAGAAGCCGTAGCAGCGCCTCGATCGGTTTGAATCGGCGCCGGGGCCAATGCTTTAGAGCTTTGCTGCACTTGACTCGATTCGGTCTGTTTGTCCGTCTCCGGAACAGTCTTCCGCACTTGCTTTTTGGGCTGCGACTTCGTCAGCGTATGCGGCTTTTTCTCCACCTTTTTTTGCTGCGCTTTTTTCACCGCAGGCTCGGGTTTGGGTTGAGGATTGACGATTTCCTTAGGCTCCGGTTCTGTTCGTACATCCGGTTCAGATTCCGGAACCGATTCGGTAGCCGCAACTTCCGGTGTCGATACGCCTCCGCCGCTTATCTGCGCAAACGAAAGCGCAACCGTCTGCTCCTGTCCCGCCGCCTTAAACGTTATCTCCGGCACCGAGCTCCAAGCAAACACAAACGCAGGCAAGTAGATGAAGCACGTCAGGAAAAAAGAGCTTGTCAGGCGCTTTTTATCCTTATGCTGCCTTGTGTTCTGTCGCAATTCGGAAATTTTCATGGCGGTATTTCTTAAAGACATCGATCACCGTGATGAAATGTTCGAACTTGGAATCCTTGTCGATGCGCAAAACGACGTTTTCCTGCCGCGGCAGGTTCTTAACCGCTTCATCAAGCTCCTGCGCCGTCACGGACTTACCGTCCCAATAGAGAACTCCGGCGTTATCAACCTGCACCAGTCGGGGATTGTCGTTTGCCGTTATCTTTGCCCCTGCCTCTGAAGGGGGCAGTGCGATCTTGATTTCCCCCTTGGCAATGAAAGTCGAAATCGAGAGTACCATCGCAAGCAACACCAACATGATGTCAATGAAAGGAACGATGTTGAGCGGCTCCTTTTTGGGTATCTCGATCATTTGCCGTGCGCTTCCTTCCATTGTGTTGAAAGAACGTTGATCTTGCGCTGCAGCCCGTTGTAGACGATGAGCGTAGGAATAGCCACGGCCAAACCCAGAGCTGTCGCTTTGAGCGCAAGCGACAGACCGGTCATGATTTCGCCCGCGTTGATGTTCCCGGTCGTGCCCATGTCGTAAAACGTGATCATGATGCCGAGCACGGTCCCGAGCAGCCCCACATAGGGTGCGTTGGAATAAATGATGTAGAGCGTTGTGAGATGGTCGGTGAGCGCCTTGTCGTACGAGTCCTGCGTGTCGTACTCTTTAGGATCGAGCGTGCGCAGGAAAATCAGGCGCTCGGCCGTAAGCCACACCGTGATAAACCCCATCAAACCGAGGATTCCGAAAACGAAGTAATCGACACTGTCTTTTAGAAATTCCACATCCAGCCTCGTGTGCGGCGGTGCGAACGGTCTTTCGGATACCGCTTCGCAACCGAAAACAGGTTATTGGCCAACTCCGAATGCGTTGGAGCCCTTATTTTACCTATCATCTCAATAAATGAGAACTATTCTCATTTTTAATTAAAACATCTCCTTCCCATCGGTTGACAGCTTATGCGGCACACTGCCGGCCTTGTGCTTCGGAAGCCTTGATTTTTCTGAAAAAAGCTTGGAAAGACGGCGCCGCACAAGGTAAAATTGCGAGTTTTCAAATTTCTCTGAGGCGCCTGCCGACGACCGGATGTCTTCCGCACGGTTTCCGGCCGCGGGCTCTATGCGCCCTTACAACGCAGACTTCAAAATGGAAGCCGAACGCATCAATCAAATTAACAATCTGTGCGACGACCTTGCTCACCGTCTTGCTGAGCTTAGGGGGTATCTTTGACGTCGACCGCAAGGAACGACGCTTAGAAGAAGTCAACCGCGAGGTTGAAAACCCGGCGCTCTGGGACGATCCCAAGCGCGCACAGGAAATCAGCAAAGAACAAAAACTTCTTGAAGACCTCGTCGGGAGCTTCAAGCGCTTGAACGCGGGCATCACGGACGCCAAGGAGCTTTTCAACATGGCCATTGCCGACGAAGATTTCGACGGCGCCGAACTCGTGGCCGAGGAAGTCGAAACCTTCCGCCACGACGTGGAAAAGCTTGAATTCAAGCGCATGTTCAACAAGCCTCAGGACAGCGCAAACTGCTACATCGAAATCCAGGCCGGCGCCGGCGGCACCGAAGCTCAGGACTGGGCAAGCATGCTCGAGCGTATGTACTTGCGCTACGCCGAACGCGCCGGATTCTCCGCGAAGCTCACGGAAGAAACCGAAGGCGACGTCGCAGGCATCAAAGGCTGCACGATCTACGTTCAGGGCGAATGGGCCTACGGCACGCTTCGCACCGAAACGGGCATTCACCGTCTGGTGCGCAAGAGCCCCTTTGACGCCAACGCTCGCCGTCATACGTCGTTTGCCTCTGTGTACATCTACCCGGAAATCGACGACTCGATCGAAATCACGATCAATCCGGCAGATCTTCGCGTGGACGTCTTCCGCGCTTCGGGCGCCGGCGGCCAGCACGTGCAGAAGACCGAATCGGCCGTGCGCATCACGCACATTCCCACGGGTGTCGTGACGGTCTGTCAGGACGACCGCAGCCAGCACAACAACCGTGAACAGGCTATGCGTCAGTTGAAGGCCAAACTCTACGAGCTCGAACTTCGCAAACGTATGGCCGAGCAGGAAAAGCTCGAGGAAAGCAAGAGCGACATTGGCTGGGGTCACCAGATCCGCAGCTACGTGCTCGACCAGAGCCGCGTAAAAGATTTGCGCACCAACGTCGAAACCGGCAACACGGGTGCCGTGCTCGACGGCGACCTTGATCAATTCATTGAGGCAAGCCTCAAGATGGGCATCTGACCCGTCACAACAAGGATTAAAAAATGAGCGAAAACGAAAAGAAGCAGACGCCGGCAGCCGCTGCCGATACCGACGAAAACCACATCATCGCCGAGCGCCGCGCCAAGCTTGCCAAGCTGCGCGAAGAAGGCGTCGCCTACCCCAACGACTTCGTGCGCAAGGACCTCTTCGGTGATCTGCGCGCCGAACACGGAGAAAAGTCGCGCGAAGAGCTCGATGAAGCCGCCATCGAAGTGGCCGTCTCCGGCCGCATGATGCTCAAGCGCGTAATGGGCAAGGCAGCCTTTGCCACCGTGCGCGACTTCACGGGCGAAATGCAGTATTTCGTGACGCCGGCAGACGTCGGCGACGAAGCCTACGCGCTTTTCAAGAGCCTCGACTTGGGCGACATCGTTGCCGCCGAAGGCACGCTTTTCCGCACCAACAAGGGCGAGCTCTCGGTGCGCGTCAAGAAGCTTCGCCTGATGACGAAGTCCATCCGCCCGCTTCCTGACAAGCACAAGGGCCTCACCGACGTCGAAGCCTGCTGCCGTCAGCGCTATACCGACCTCATCATCAATGAAGAAAGCCGCAAGCGCTTTGCTACACGCTTTAAGGCCGTAAGCGCCGTTCGCCGCTTCATGGAAGAGCACCGCTTCGTCGAAGTCGAAACGCCGATGCTCAACCCGATTCCGGGCGGCGCCAACGCCAAACCCTTCATCACGCATCACAACGCGCTCGACATCGATCAGTACCTGCGCATTGCGCCGGAACTCTATCTCAAGCGTCTTGTGGTGGGCGGCTTTGAACGCGTCTTCGAGCTGAACCGCTGCTTCCGCAACGAAGGCATCGACACACGTCACAACCCCGAATTCACGACGATCGAGTTCTACGCCACCTACTGGACGTACCGCGATCAGATCGAATTCACGGAAAACCTGTTGCGCTACGTTGCCCGCGAAGCCACCGGAAGCGAAGTGATCAACTATCAGGGCACCGAAATTGATCTCTCCAAGCCCTTCGATCAGCTCACCCCCGTTCAGGCGATCCTCAAGTACGCTCCGCAGTACACGGAAGAAAACCTCAAGGATGAAGCTTTCCTGCGTAAGGAACTCGCTCGCCTCGGCGCTCCGCAGCGCGATGACGTCGGAATCGGCGCTCTCGTAATGGCTCTCTTTGAAGAAACCGCCGAAAGCAAGCTCATCCAGCCGACCTTCATCGTCGACTACCCGGTGGAAATCAGCCCGCTTGCGCGCGCTTCCGACACCGATCCCACGATGACGGAACGTTTCGAGCTCTTCATCTTCGGTCGTGAAACCGCCAACGGCTTCTCCGAATTGAACGATCCGGAAGATCAGGCTCGCCGCTTTATGGCTCAGGCCGAAGCCAAGGCCCACGGCGACGACGAAGCCATGTTCTACGATGCCGACTACATCCGCGCTCTGGAATACGGTCTGCCCCCGACGGCCGGCTGCGGCATCGGTATCGACCGCTTCGTGATGTTGCTCACGAACGCTTCCACGATTCGTGAAGTGCTGCTCTTCCCTGCAATGCGTCCGGAAGGCTGCTAAAGAAAAACATCCGGCGACTCTTTTGAAGAATCGCCTTCAGTGACTGCCGACGGCAGGCCCGGTTTTGTTGCCGTGGTCTGCCGTTTTCTTTCGAGAAGGATTTTCCCGTGCCAACCTCTCAGCAAATTGCCGAACTCAAGGCTAAGCTTCAAAACGTCATTTTTGAAAAAGAACCGGACGACACCGTTGTCGTCTTGACGGCACCGGGCAACCGCATCGGGCTGATGCAACGCTCCGTTGCCGAACGCTTAACGAGCGATGGGCGCTTTGCTGACGATTTCGCGCTACAGGGCGATTCACTTGTCGTTTTTCCGAAAATCAAAACACCGGATCCCCAAGCATTAACCGAAACCTTTGCCCGCGTGGCGCGTCCCTTGCACGACGCCGGTTACTTCGTGCAATGGCGCGATGAGCTCCTGAACGTATTCGATCTCGATTCAGGTCATTGCATAGCTTTGGCCGAACGAGGTCTTTTCCGCTTTCTGGGCATGCTCACGACATCTGTCTATGCCGTGGGTACCCGACGCGACGGCCGCGTATTCGTGAGTCTTCGAAGCCGGACGAAGCAAGTGGATCCGGGACTGTGGGATGCTCTTGCAGCCGGCATGATCTCCGCAAACGAATCGCGAGAAACGGCTGTGGAGCGGGAAATTGCCGAAGAAGCAGGATTGACCTGCGGCTACACGATTGACAGCGGTTGGACTTGTCTTAAAGTACGTCGTACCGTACCTGAAGGCTGGATGGCCGAAGACGCTTATGTGTGCCGCATAATCGTCGACGACACCGTGACTCCCCGCAACCTTGACGGTGAAGTCGAAGAAATTCAATGCGTCACCAAAGATGACCTCTTTGTCATGATTGAGCGCGGTCTAACGCCCGTTGATACAGGTCTCGTTTTTCTCAATTCGCTCTTGTGAGGATTTTGTCCCGTGAAAATCGCAACTTGGAACGTCAACAGCATTAAGGTGCGCCTCGAGCATCTCATCAAGTGGATGGATCTCGCCCGGATAGACGCCGTTGTTCTGCAGGAAACGAAAACCGTCGATGAGCTCTTTCCACTTGCAGAACTTCAGGCGGCAGGGTTCGACGCCGTTTTTCTGGGACAGAAAACCTACAACGGCGTAGCGCTCGTCACGCGCCAGAGCACGATCAGGTCAGTGTCCGACGTGGTCTACAACATCCCCGGCTATCCTGACGAACAAAAGCGCATGATCGCCGCCGACATCGAACACGTTTCCGGTACCAAATTGCGTTTTGCGGGCGTCTATGTGCCCAACGGCACCGAACTCGGCAGCAACCGCTACCTCTACAAGCTCGACTGGATGAGCGCACTGACGACCTGGGTGCGCGAGCAACTGCAGTCGAAGACGCCTCTGGTACTTGCGGGCGACTTCAACGTAGCGCCGACCGACGCCGACGTCTGGGATCCCGAGGCTTGGAAGGGCAATCTTCTGGTTTCTCCGCCCGAACGAGAGGCATTTGAACGGCTGATCAAAGCCGGTCTTGTGGACACCTGGTCGCTCGGTCTGCACGCGCCCGAAACCTACAGTTGGTGGGATTATCGCCAGGCCGGTTTTGAAAAGAACCACGGTTTGCGCATTGACCACGTTCTCGCCTCCTTCGACATCGCCGAGCGTATCGGGGAAGTCACGATCGATACCGTGCCGCGCGCATGGGAAAAACCGAGCGATCATGCGCCGGTGGTTGTTATCATTGAAGAGTAACCCAACATCGATTGAACAACGTATCGAATTTGTCTGCAGATCAGCCTACAGGTCCGTTCAAAAAGACTCGAATCGACGAGCAATCAAAAGCCATGGCCATCATTGATCTTGTTAAGTGGGATACCAACAATCCTCGGTTGCTTGTGTGGAAATTCCCGTCCCAGGAACTTTCCACTTGGACACAACTTGTCGTCAACGAATCTCAGGAAGCCTGGCTTGTCCATGAAGGCAGTTACGAGGGACCGTTTGAGGCTGGAAGGCACGTTCTGTCCACGGAAAATCTTCCGGTCATTTCCAGAATCCTCAATCTTCCTTTCGGCGGCTCTACGCCTTTTAGCGCGGAAGTTTGGTTTCTGACAAAGACTGAGGTTCTTGACCTCAAGTGGGGAACCATCGAGCCCATGCAGCTAATGGATCCTGTTTTCGGCGTTCTTTTGCCCGTAAGGGCATTCAGCCAATATGGGCTGCGTATCGTCAACGGAAGAAAGCTCCTCTCGAAATTGGTCGGCACTGCAACCATGTACACGGCAGATCAGCTCAACACCAATTTCAAGGGAGCAATCAGCAGTCAGATCAAATCCTATATCTCAGAACTCATCATTCGGGAAAAAATTCCGATTTTTGAGCTCTCGGCGCACCTTGAATCCATCTCGCAGGCGTTACCCGAAAAACTCAATCAAACGCTTGCGGAATACGGTCTGGAGATTGTTCGCTTCAATCTCATGTCCATCAGCGTCTCCGAAGATGATCCTTCGGTAAAACAGCTCAAGGAAATGCTCACTCAAAAGGCGCAGCTGACAGTCTTGGGCAGCAATTATCAGCAGGTCCGCAGTTTTGACGTACTGGAAGGCGCAGCCAACAACAACGGCACCGCAGGAGCATTTCTCGGCGTCGGTGTCGGCGCCGCTTTCAACAATACGATGTTCGGCGGCGCCCCCATCATGAATACCAATCCGCCTACAGCCGTTGCCTCGCAACCGGCAGATGAGCCTCTGTCAATGAGCGAAAAGATTCGCATGCTCAAAGAGCTCGGCGAACTGCGAACCTCAGGTATCTTGACCGATGAAGAGTTCAAGGAACAGAAGAAAAGGATTTTGGGATGAGCGCTTCAACAAGATTCAACATCGTCCGAGTACTTGCCTTCGTCGTCGTACTTGGGATCATCAGCATTGTCAAAGGTGATGCCTGGGGCGATTGGCTCTTTGCGGTCACTTCCGTTCTGCTGGCCTTCTCCGTCTCGCTGCTCTGCTATTGGAATGTCAAAAACGACCCAGCCCGGTCTGCCCTGGGGCTCCCTCTGGTCATTCGTCCCGTCCTCGTCGTCATTTCGCTGGCCGCTTTCGTCTTCATCCTCCTTGGCTGGCGCAAGTCCTCAATGGCTTTCGATCTGATCTGGATCTTTGCCTTTGTGCTCAACTGGGCCCTCTACAGATCAACCGTCGAACATATCAACGCCACGCAATCGGAACACGCGGCGTCAGCCTGGTATGACACGACCAAAGAAGAGTTATTGATTCTTAAAACAAAAACCTCTGTCCCGGCCTCACTCAAGGAGCTGCAGTCGCTGGAGGAAGAGTTTCGTCTCTCCAACAAACTTGCCAACAGCAAAACGGAAGACATCGAACAAAAGATCTCGCTCGAGCTGTCTTACCTTTCAAAAGAATTGGACGACAGCGCGGCCCTTTCAAAACGAAGCGCTCATATCAAACAGCTGCTGGCCCAACGCAACATCGTCATTTCCCGTCACATCAATAAGAAAAACAGCTGACACGACAAATGGAAATCAAATGCAACAAGTGCGGGGCGATGCTGCAATACAGTCCCGGAACAGAAGCTCTCGTCTGTGAATATTGCGGCAACACCGTCAGCATTGGAAAAGACAAAGCCGACGACAAGTTCAAGGCCGATTACATCATTCCATTCTCGGTCGCTAAGGACAGAGCCATCGAATCCGCCCGGCTCTACATGACTTCAGGAGTGATGACCCCGGACGATCTGGTCAGGGAAGCCAGAATCGAGAGCGTGCGCTTTGTTTACTTCCCGACTTATCTCGTCAGCGGCGAATACACGACACACTGGACAGCCTCTTTTGGTTATGACAGAAGCGAGAGCTATCGCGAATGGAATTCCTCAACCAAACGCTGGGAGGAAAAATCCAGGAGCGTGACGGACTGGTCGCCGGCCTCGGGCACCGTCAGCGACAATTTCTTCTATTTCTGCCCGGCCGCAACACTCAATGACAGCACCGGCTTCAGCATCCCCGATCAAGCCTCAAAAGTTGCCGCATCTGTTGCAACGTCCATTGACTGCACCGATTCCCGAAAATTCGATCCCCACTATCAAGTGGGCTATCCCAGCATTCCGTATGTCTTCGACCATACGGAAGCCTGGACGTCTTTCGGTCAAGAAAAGTTGGAAAATGCCATTGCCGTCAAGGTTTACCTCAACAAGCAAGGCGATCGACAGAAGGACTGGCACTGGAGTTCGAAAATTGACGTCAATAAAGTCCGTTCGACCTATGTGCCGCTCATTCAGGTCAAATTTGAATACAAAAGCAAAAGCTACTATTGCTACGTCAATGGATCCAATGCGTCTCTCTTCTCCGGTACTGAGCTTCCGGTCGATGAAAACAAGAAAAATCTGGAGGCAACAGCAGTCCAAGCCAAACAAATAGCCGGCCTGCCTTGTGTCGTATGGAGCATAGCCGCATTGGTCGGCCTATTCATTCTGGATTCGCCTGTCAACCTCTATACCCTGATCGGTTCGTTGGCCTTGGCAATCGTTTATAAGTCTTACATCAATCACTTCATCTCTTCGGAACTGGATAAAGTTCACGCCAATTCCGAAGAAATTCGCAAAGCTCTTTTCTATCAGCGTCAGATTCAGGACGGGCAAATCACTCTCGGCGACGAAGTCGCCGCAAACAGTTTCACACCTCCTGCAGCAGTGCCCCATAAAATCAGTCTCATGGGCAAACAGACCTTCATTGTGTCTGTCATCACCGCTGTCATTGCTTTATACGGAAATATTGAAGCGCAGCTTTTCTCCGATAATCCGAAGTCTTTGCCCAAGGTCAATCAGGTGACATCGACTCCCCTGCAACAGAAGGCTCCGACTGTTGAAACAAGTGCTCCCGCCAAGGCGGCAACGGAACCGGCGAAATCCGTCCTCCCGCAGAACAGCCCCCTGGCTCTCTATGAGAAATTTGACGCGATCGTCCTTCAGAAGCCGATTTCCACGAGCGCTTCCGCCGTAATGCAAGTCATGGAAAAACTTGCCAGTCTGCCGAAGCCGCCGACGGGCGATCCCGCATACGTAGCAAAGCAAACGGTTCGTGTCGCACAACTGTTCAACAATATGGATTTCAAAAATGCCGTTGCATTGTTGCACGATCTGGTCGAAATCGCTCCGGCTGACGGGAATTTGAGAGGCGACTTCGGCTACGCACTTTACAAGTCGGGCCTTTATACAGATGCAAAGATTCAGACCGCCGTGTCTCTAACCTGCAACCCGGAAAACATCGAAAACTGGCGTCTGTTGCAAGCCACATGCAGAAAAGGCGGTGATACTCAATGCATCGAAAACGTCGGCCGCATCATTAGCGTGCTCACAAAGTCGGCACAAACCCGTTTGTGATCAACCACAAAAAAGAATTTCCCTACCACTTCGAGAATGCCGTTATGCAATATTGCTTCAAGCTTCCGAGCTCAAATGAGCCGTTCCGATCTTCGAAGCTCGTCGGCTTGAGAAGCGCGCTGTTCACTATCTCTCTCGGTACGATCGTCATCAGCGGCTGCAGCACTGTCGTAACCGAAATCGCACCGACGAGCAAAGCGTCTCAAGCAGCCATTGCGGCTTTAGAAAAGAAGTACGATGCCGCCATCGGCGTGTCGCTTCGTGACGCAGAGGGCAAGGTGCTTTTGGAGTGGCGCAGTCGTGAGCGTTTCCCTCTCACCAGCACCGTCAAGGCTCTGGAATGTGCGCGCGTCTATGAACTGGGACTCGAAAACCACTACGCTCCGATCAAAACCACGCCCATCGTGCCGCATTCTCCCGTCTACGGAAAAGTAGATCCCGACACGCAGGTGACTTTGAAGGAAGCCTGCCGCGCCGCTCTGTCTCAGAGCGACAACCGTGCCGCCAACTTCATCTTTGTGCATACCGGCGGACCGAAGGCATTGACCAAGTGGCTGCGGCAAAAGGGCGACAACACCACCCGCAGCGATCGTCTGGAGCCGGATCTGAATCTGTCCGGCAAGAATGAATACCGCGACACAACGACACCGAGCAACGCATCGCTCAATTGGCAGCGTTTCGATACTCAGCTGCCCGAATCGGCTCGCAGCCAATGGCTGGCGCATCTTGCCGCCAATCAGATGGCCGGCAATCTGTTCCGTTCGCGCCTCCCGGAAAACTGGACGCTTTACGACCGTTCCGGAGCAGGATCCGATGAATTCTGTGCAACCCGCGCCAATTACGCGATTTTGGTCACGGATAAAGGAGTTCGCTACTACGCCGCCGTTCACTTGAAGGCACCGGCCGGAACAACCATGGAAAAGCGAGACACCATCCTGCAGCAGGCCATTGAGGTCGTCTACGCCCACTTGCAGAGCCGATAAGAATTGAGCGGCATCTCTGCCGCTCCCTATTGATCTCAACGCTCGTCAAGCCAAGCCTGGAGAATCGCCTCCAGAATCGGTTCATTGCTCTTTTCCGGATCGTCGTCGAAGTCGGGAAGAGCCAGCACGCGCTCGCGCAATTCGCTCAAGCGCAGCGTGACGGGATCCAGATCGGGCTCGTTGTCGTAGAGCTCTTCGGCGATGCGCTGCGCATCCTTCCACTTGAGCGTCATGACCTAGTCCTCATGAACAAGATTGCGGTTGTTCTTCGGAATTTCGATCGTGATGTCTTCCGTACCCATCACCGTCTGGCAGGATAAACGAGACAGCGGCGTGCTGCCGAAGGCGTTGTCGAGCTGATCGTATTCGTCATCGTCGGGCTCGTTCAAAGAATTGAAGCCTTCCTTGACGATCACGTGGCACGTGGCGCAGGCGCAGTTGTATTCGCAGGCATGCGGAATCTTGATGCCGGCGGCGTTCAAAGCCTGAGCAAGCTTGGCGCCGGTCTTGACTTCGATGCGGGCGCCTTCGGGACAAAACGTTTCGTTGGGCAAAATAGTGACAATCGGCATTTTCTTGTTTCCGAGTTTGCGTTACTGGCCGAGCACGTCGTCAACCGACTTGCCTTCGAGAGCGAGTCGAATCGAGCGGTCCATGCGTCGGGCGGCAAATTCTTCCGTGGACTTGGCAACGGCATCAATAGCCTGTTTGATCGCTTCGGTATCCGTTCCTTCACGCACCGTGTTGAGGTGACTCAAGGCATCGTCGACGACCTTGCGTTCTTCCTGAGACAAAAGATCGGCGTCGGCCGCCAAGGCCGAATTGGTGGATTCGATGATGCGCAGCGCTTCGACTTTCTGTTCGCGCAGTTCGCGCTCGTGCATGTCCTCTTCGGCCGCACGATTGCCTTCCTGCAGCATACGGATCACATCCTCATCGGACAGACCGTAGCTCGGCTTGACCATAATCGAGCTTTCCACGCCCGTTGTCATTTCGCGGGCGGAAACGGAAAGAAGTCCGTCGGCATCGATCTGAAACGTCACACGAATGCGTGCGGCACCGGCGGCCATCGGCGGGATACCGCGCAGCTCGAACTTAGCCAAAGAGCGGCACTTGTCCACCACTTCGCGTTCGCCCTGGACCACATGAATGGCCATTGCGGTCTGACCGTCCTTGAAGGTCGTAAAGTCCTGCGCCATCGCCGTCGGAATGGCGGTATTGCGCGGAATCACCTTTTCAACCAGGCCGCCCATGGTTTCCAACCCCAGCGAAAGCGGCGTGACGTCAAGAAGCAGCCAGTCGTCACCCTCGGACGTGTTGCCCGCAAGCTTGTTGGCCTGCATCGAAGCTCCGATCGCCACGACCTTGTCGGGATCAATGTCACAGAACGGTTCGCGGCCGAAGTAATCGCGAACGGCCTCGCGCACGCACGGCATGCGGGTCGAACCGCCCACGAGCACCACGCCCTTGACGTCGTCGGTGGAAAGCTGAGCGTCAGAAAGCACGTTTTTGACGGCGTCAATCGTCTTTTGCACCAGATGTGCCGTCATGGCGTCGAATTCGGCGCGCGTAAGCACTTCATCAAGCTTGCGGCCATCGGAAAGTTCCACCGTCACGCGAGTTTCCTGCACATCGGTGAGCGCTTCGCGAGCGGCCTTGACGGCAATCGTCAGGCGCTTCTTGTCCGAGGCCGTGAGAATGTCGGCATGCAGTCCCGCCCCCAGCTTCTCAATGGCCCAGCAAACCAGGCGATGGTCGAAATCGTCGCCACCAAGCGCCGAATTGCCACCCGTAGCAAGCACTTCAAAGACACCCTTGGTAAGGTTCAAAAGCGAAACGTCAAACGTACCGCCACCGAGGTCGTAGACCAGATACTTGCCTTCGGCTCCGTTGTCCAGACCATATGCCAGTGCCGCAGCCGTAGGTTCGTTGAGAAGACGGAGTACGTTGAGGCCTGCCAGCTTTGCGGCGTCCTTCGTCGCCTGGCGCTGTGCGTCATCAAAATAGGCAGGAACCGTGATCACGGCGCCGACGAGCTCCGCACCGACGCGATGTTCGGCTCGTTCGCGCAGGACCTTCAGAATTTCTGCGGAGACCTCCACCGGGCTCTTGACGCCCTGGCGAGTCTGAATGCGCACCATGCCGGGCGCGTCTTCGAAGTGATACGGAACGATCACATTGCCCGTCACATCCTTCATGCCGCGCCCCATCAGACGCTTGACAGAGCTGATGGTGTTCAGGGGATCTGACGCCAAATGCGGCACAGCGTCCCAGCCAACGGCGACGCCCTCTTCGGGCAGATAGCGCACAACGGAAGGCAAGAGAAAGTGCCCTTCTTCATCGGGCAATACTTCAGGTGTTCCGTTTAAAACAAGCGCGACCAGAGAATTGGTGGTGCCCAGATCAATGCCGGCGGCAAAGCGCTCTTCGTGAGGCGCAGCCGACATGCCCGGTTCGGCAATCTGCAGAAGTCCCAGCATTTTGTTGTTCTTTTTAGAGCGCGGCAGCGGTGCTTCCCGCGCGGTGAATTTCTTTGAGAAGCTTTTCGATAAACATCAGACGGCGCACTTGACTGCGGGCGCCGTCGAAGTCGTGCTCGACGTCAATCGATCGCGTCAGCTGAGCAATGAGTTCGTCTCGGGAAGCTTGAACTTCCGTCGTCAAACGCTCGATCTTGTCCGTGTCGCCGTCGGCATCCTCGAGCGCCTCGCGCCACATCATCTGCTGCATCAAAAAATCGCCCGGCATGCGCGTGTCGGTTTCTCGGCCGACATCCACACCTGCGTTTTGCAGCAGAAGCGTTGCTCGAGATACCGGATCGATGAGCGCGTCGCGCGCTTCATTGATGCGACCGGCCCACTGCTCGGCCACACGCCGTTCGGCGGCAGGGCGAGAGGCAAACTTATCCGGATGCACCAGAGCGATTGCCCGGCGCCAGGCTTCCTCCACCTTGTCTTCGGAAAGCGCAAAGACAGCAGGCAGCGACAAAAGCGTAAACGCGTTTTGAGCCATTGCGACGCCTTAGACGTGGAAAGACTTGCCGCATCCGCAGCGTTCTTTTTCCTGCGGATTGTTGTACTTGAAGCCTTCCTGCAGACCTTCCTTGACGTAGTCAAGTTCGGTACCGTCAATGTAGGGCAGGCTCTTGGCATCTACCACGACCTTTACGCCGTGACTTTCCCAAACCTGATCGTCTTCGTTGACGACATCGGCAAACTCAAGCTTGTAGGCCATACCCGAGCAACCGCTCGTCTTGACACCAAGGCGCAAACCGATGCCCTTGCCGCGCTTGGTCAAAAAAGCGGAAACGTGGCGGGCAGCCGCCTCGGTAAGAGTGACTGACATTGTGTTTTGTCCTCGTATAAAGCGTTGTGTTCGATTTACTTGGCGTGCTTGGCCTTGTAGTCGTCGATGGCGGCCTTGACGGCGTCTTCGGCCAAAATCGAGCAATGAATCTTCACCGGCGGCAGGGCGAGCTCCTCGGCAATTTCCGCATTGGAAATCTTGGCAGCTTCTTCAAGCGTCTTGCCCTTGACCCATTCGGACACGAGCGAGCTCGAAGCGATCGCCGAGCCGCAGCCGTAGGTCTTGAACTTCGCGTCCTCAATGACACCTTCGTCGTTGACCTTGATCTGAAGACGCATCACGTCGCCGCAGGCGGGAGCACCCACCATGCCGGTGCCGACCGATTCGTCGTTCTTGTCGAGCGTGCCGACGTTTCGCGGATTTTCGTAGTGATCCATCAATTTTTCGCTGTAGGGCATTTTCTTGTCCTCAATGCAAACTTTTCAAAATTCGAGACAAATCAGTGAGCCGACCACTTCACTTCGGCGAGATCGATGCCTTCCTTGTGCATTTCCCAAAGTGGCGACAGTTCGCGCAGCTTGGCGACCTTTTCGGTGAGAAGCTTCACGGTGAAATCAATATCCTCTTCGGTCGTAAAGCGGCCAAGCGTGAAGCGAATCGAGCTGTGCGCGAGTTCGTCGTTGCGGCCGATGGCGCGCAACACGTAGCTCGGCTCAAGCGAAGCCGACGTGCAAGCCGATCCGGAGCTCACGGCGATGTCCTTAAGCGCCATCATGAGGCTTTCGCCTTCAATGTAGGCAAAAGAAATATTGAGATTCGTCGGAACACGGTGCTTGAGATCACCGTTGACGTACACATCAGGGATATTCTTCAAAATGCCGTCAAGCAGACGCTTGGAGAGCTTTTCGGCGTGCTCGCGATCCTTGTCGGCTTCAAGAAGCGCCAGTCGGTAGGCTTCCCCCATGCCGACGATCTGGTGTGTTGCAAGCGTGCCGGAGCGCATGCCGCGTTCGTGACCGCCGCCGTGAATCTGGGGCTCAATGCGCACGCGCGGCTTGCGGCGAACGTAGAGAGCGCCGATGCCCTTGGGGCCGTAGACCTTGTGCGACGACAGACTCATCAAATCGATCTTGAGCTTTTGCGTGTCGATGATGAGCTTGCCCGGCGCCTGCGTTGCGTCGCAGTGAAAGAGCACGCCGCGTTCGCGGCAAATATTGCCGATGGCTTCGATGTCCTGCACAACGCCGATTTCGTTGTTGACGGCCATCACGGACACGAGCGTCGTATCCGGGCGGATGGCTGCCTTGAGGTCTTCGAGGTCGATGAGGCCATTTTCCTGCACATCGAGGTAGGTGACTTCATACCCTTCGGTTTCAAGATGGCGCATGCTGTCCAAAACAGCCTTGTGTTCCGTCTTGACCGTGATGAGGTGCTTGCCCTTGTCGCGATAGAAATGCGCCGCGCCCTTAATGGCGAGGTTGTCGGATTCGGTTGCGCCCGACGTGAACACGATTTCACGGGGATCGGCGTTGATGTAAGCCGCGATGTGGCCGCGGGCTTCCTCCACCGCCTTTTCGGCTTCCCAACCATAAGCGTGCGAGCGGCTTGCGGGATTACCGAACTTTTCGCACAAGTAGGGGATCATCTTTTCGGCCACGCGGGGATCGACAGGCGTGGTGGCCGAGTAGTCAAGATAAACAACGTGATGCTGCATTTTTGCGTCTCTTTACTGTTGTTGGCGCCCGCTCTCGACTCAAACAGCCCGAGAGCGCACGCATTTTTAATTTGTTTCGTGCGCCAGTCCTTTTGTTCAGCTCTTCGGTTCGGTGATGTGCACGATGATCGGCTGTTCGCGCACTTCGCCGTGATGAGCGTGCTCCTTCAAACTTTTCTCCTTGATGGACTGCAGCGACTGGGCATTGAGAAATTCGGCCATCTTGGCGTTCAGGTCCGCCCACAGTCCGTGAGCCAAACACTGTGCACCGCCGCGGCATGCCGCACCGCCCTGGCACTGGGACATATCCATGATGCCCTCGACGGCTTCGACAATTTCGCCGGCGCTGATTTCTGAGGCGTCGCGCCCGAGACGGTAACCGCCGCCGGGACCGCGCACGCTTTTGACAAGCTCGGCACGACGTAGCTTCCCAAAGATCTGCTCCAAATAAGGAAGCGAAATCTTCTGCCGCTTGGCGATGTCAGCCAACCGCACCGGGCCGTTTTCGCTGTGCAGCGAAAGGTCAATCATGCTGGTGACCGCAAAGCGGCCTCGCGTGGTGAGTTTCACAGTCTTGCCTTCCGACGAAGTGGATTGCCCAACCGGCCCCAAAGGCCAATCTCTAGCGCTCTTCTCTAATAACCTAGTTTGCGAGTCAAGAATATTAATGAAAAATACCCAACAATAAAACATGGGTATTGGTCCAGTCGTCCGCTTGTATCTACACCATTGATCCGATCAATCGCAATACTCGACGCAACTGGCTTCATTTCAGATTTTTTTAAACTATACTTAATAAAAATCTAGATTTTTATAAAGTACAACTAGCAATTATCTGAAATGGCATACATCGCACGTTCACTCACCGCTCTTCTTGAACGCACGCCAGCCGATAAAGCCATTGTGGTCTTCGGTGCTCGACAGACAGGCAAAACAACGTTGCTGGAGCACCTTTTTCAAGACCGGAAAGTGAAATGGCTCTCGGGCGACGAGCCTCAGGATCGAGAATTACTCACATCGTTGTCTTCCAAAGCGGACATCTCGATTTTGCTTTCCGGTCTTGACGTTCTGGTGATTGACGAAGCCCAGCGCATCCAGGGCATCGGCATGCTTCTCAAACGTTTGGAGGACAGCAAACCTTCGTGCCGCATTTTTGCCACTGGTTCCAGTTCTTTGGAATTGGCCGGCGGTGTCATGGAGTCAGCCGCGGGACGTTTGTCGCCGATGACTCTTTTTCCATTGTCCGTGTCAGAACTGGCCGATCACAATAGTTGGCTTGACGTCATGGAGTCCTTGCCCATTCGATTGACAGTAGGCAGCTACCCGGAAATCGTGACTCACCCGCAAAGATCCAAGGCAACTTTAAGGTACCTCTTCGAGAGCATCGTTTTCAAAGACTTGTTTGCCATCGCCGGCATCCGCCGTTCAGAGCAGTTTCTGCATCTCGTTAGGCTTTTGGCGGCTAACATCGGCAATCTCTGCTCTTTCAGCAGTTTGGGACAACAGTGCGGATTAAGTAGTCCCACCGTCGAGCGATGTGTACGCCTTCTCGAGCAAAGCTTCATTGTGAAGACACTGCCGTGTTACTCCTCAAACTTCGCAACGGAACTAAAAAAATCCAAGAAGATTTACTTTTACGATCTGGGCATCCGAAACGCCGCACTCGACAATTTCACGCCATTCTCATCTCGTAGTGATTTGGAACGCGGAGCTCTCTGGGAAAATTTTGTCATCATCGAGCGGCTCAAATGGCATCGTTATCGACAAGACGAAACACAACTCTACTTTTGGCGCGACCGCAACAAAAGCGAAGTGGATCTTTTGGAAGTCGACGAAAACGGTTCGCTTCACGCCTTTGAATGCCAATTGACGAATGCGCAAGCAAAAGCGCCGAAAAGTTTTGCGAGCAAATATCCCGATGCGTCGTTCGAGGTCATCACGATGCAAACGCTCCATCGTTTTTTCCAGTCTGAGACCTCGGACTTGTCTTAATTGGTCAAGTCCATAATGCACACCTTTCGAAGCATTTTTGCTCAATAGGTGCGGTTGCGCGAGTGCTTCGGTACAATGCGCAGAAATACGCGGCCAACGAGTGTTGAGACGCGCGTTTTTTGCGCCCCTGCGTTCCCCCGTTAAAAGGATAAAAACACAATGGAATTTGATCTTTCCCTTATCACCAATTCTCTGCCTTTGTTGTTGCAGGGCGCCCTGGTGACTCTAGAGATCACGGCGATGGCCGTCGGTCTGGGTTTGGTGTTCGGCCTTTTAGCGGCTCTGGCTCAGTTGTCCAAGTTCACGCCCTTGCGTCTGCTCGCCAAGATCTACGTCGACTTCATTCGCGGCACGCCGCTGCTGGTGCAGATCTTCATCATCTACTTTGCGCTTCCCGCGATCATCGGTCAGCGTATCGACCCGTTCGTTGCCGCTGTGGCCGCCTGCTCAATCAATTCGGGCGCCTACGTGGCGGAAATTTTCCGCGCCGGCATCCAGTCGATCGAAATCGGTCAGATGCGCGCCGGTCTGTCTCTGGGGATGACCTGGGGGCAGACGATGCGCTACATCATCCTGCCGCAGGCCTTCAAGCGTATTATTCCGCCTCTTGGCAACGAATTCATCGCGATGTTGAAGGACTCCTCCCTCGTGTCCGTCATCGGCTTTGAGGAACTCACCCGCACCGGTCAGCTCATCATTGCCGAAACCTACGGTTCGCTTGAAATCTGGACGTCGGTGGCCATTATCTACCTGGTGATGACGCTTACCATCACACGCTTGGTTTCCCGTCTGGAAAAGAAGTTCAAGGCAAGCGACGCCCGCTAGTCGGAACGCAGCTCCCAAGCCTTCGAAAAATGCCTCCCGCGCGGAGGCATTTTTCTTTTCCGCACAACTAAAGACGAGGTACAGCTGCCAGAAGCGTTTGGGTATAGGCGTGCTGCGGATGCGTGAGAACTTCTGCAGCTGTTCCGCTTTCAACGATGCGCCCGTGTTGCATCACCGCCACCTCGTGCGCCATAAATTCGACCACTGCAAAGTTGTGTGTAATGAACAAATACGACACACCCTGCTCGGCCTGAATTTCCCGAAGCAAATTAAGAATCTGAGCCTGCACCGAAACATCCAGCGCGGAGGTCGGCTCGTCACAAACCACGATTTGCGGTTCAACGGCCAGCGCTCTGGCAATGGCAATGCGCTGACGTTGTCCGCCGGAAAATTCATGCGCCAGGCGATCGGCTGCCGCAGACGGCAGTCCCACACTGTCGAGAAGCTCGCTCACTTTCCTACGTGCATCTGCCTTGGAGAGCCCCGGACACAACGCCATGATTCCTTCGCTCACCAATTCCCCCACGCTCATGCGCGGATCAAGCGACGCAAACGGATCCTGAAACACGATCTGCGCGCAACTTCTCAAATGCCGTTTAAAGCGTCCGCGTGCGTCAAAGGCCACCTCTCCGGCTATCTCCACGCTGCCGCTCACCGTAGCGTTTTCCAAAAGTCCCAAGGCGGCCTTGCCCAGCGTCGTTTTGCCGGACCCGGACTCTCCAACCAAAGCCAAGGTCTTTCCCCGGGCCAAAGACAGCGTTGCGTGACTGACCGCCTCAAAGGCCTTCTGTCGAGAAAAGAGACCGCCGCGGCTGCCGTACGTCACCGATACGTCCGTGAGCTTCAGTACCGTTTCTTCGGAACGCATCGTCTTTTGCAAATGCGTTGTACTGCTTGTTACCGGCGAATCATGATAGAAGCATCGAACCAAACGACCGGGAACCGTCGGCCGCATTGCCGGACACTTCTGCAAGCACGCCTCTTTGGCAGCCGGACAGCGCGGTGCAAAACGGCAACCTGAGGGCATCGCCGAGAGTTCCGGAACACTTCCCGCGATTCCGGTAAGGGTCTGCGCACTTTTATCGGCACTCGGCACCGCACTCAAAAGAAGACGGGCATACGGATGACTCGGGTTTTCAAAAAAATCGGAAACTTTGCTCTGTTCCACGATCTGCCCGGCGTACATCAGCGCCACCCGATCGGCATACTGACGCACCAGCGCCAGATCGTGTGTAATCAGCAACAGGGCTATACCGTGCTCTTTCTGCAGTTCCTTGAGCAAATCCAAAATCTGCGCCTGACGCGTTACGTCAAGCGCCGTCGTGGGTTCGTCAGCCACCACGACATCGGGACGACAAGCCAGCGCCATGGCGATCATGACACGTTGCTTCTGGCCCCCCGAAAGTTCGTGCGCAAACGCATCAAAACGCTTTTGCGGCTCGTCCAGGCCGACGCGGGCGAGCCACTGCAGCGCCCTTTGCCTGGCCTCTTCCTTGCTGACACGCTCATGCAGTCGAACCGCTTCAACAATCTGCTCACCCACCGTCATCACGGGATTGAGGCTCGTGGCGGGCTCCTGAAAAATCATCGCGATGCGATCGCCTCTTACGGCCTGCATCTCGCGCTCGGTGAGTTCCAGCAAATCCGTTCCGTTGAGGCGCACCTCGCCGCGATCGATATATAAGCCGTCGGGCAGAAGACGCATCAGGGAAAGCGCCGTAAGCGACTTGCCGCAGCCCGATTCGCCCACAAGCGCAAAGCATTCCCCCGAGCGGATCGAAAACGACACGTCGTCAACGGCCGTCAGAGAAGTTTGGCCTCCGATCCGTACGCTCAGATTCTTGACGTTGAGAATTTCTGCCATCGCCGTTCCTTACGCTTTGCCGCCTGCGTTTCGCGGATCAAACGCATCGCGCACGCCGGAAGCAAACAAGTTTGCCGAAAGCACCAGCGTCACCATAAAGACAAAACTTGCCGCCAGATTCCACCAAATCACAGGCGAGCGGCTCATTTCGGAAGCTGCCGCATTGATCATCGAACCGAACGAATCGGTCACCGGATCCACACCCACGCCCACATAGCTGAGCACGGCTTCGTACAGAACAATGCCCGAGAAGTCGAGTACGGCGACAATAAGGACGATGTGTGCGACGTTGGGAAAAACGTGTCTAGCCATGATGCGCGTTGACGACACGCCGAAGGCCTTGGCAGCCGTCACGAAATCCATGGCGCTCACTTTCATCGTTTCGGCCCGCAACAGTCTTGCCACTGTCTCTTATACACATCTGACGCTGCCGACGAACTCTAGGGTGTAGAT
>ENA-OYVP01000645-OYVP01000645.1-human-gut-metagenome-genome-assembly--contig:-NODE-645-length-21169-cov-18.886805_pt1 | contig 21169 bp, 10 predicted proteins | sample MGYA00244160_ERZ653377 | MGnify/ENA primary metagenome ERZ653377 (study PRJEB26926, sample SAMN06165160) | human gut metagenome | biome: ENVO:00009003; feature: ENVO:2100002; material: ENVO:00002003...
ACGAGATCATGCCTAGTCTCGTGGGCTCGGAGATGTGTATAAGAGACAGAGATTAAATGATAGTCTTTGAGCAATTTGAAAACAGGGGTGATTAGATGCTGGCGGAAGATAGATGTAAAAAAATACTCGATATATTAGATTCGATGGGAAGTGTGACTGTTCAGCAGCTTATGGATGAGCTTGATACATCCGAGTCAACAATCAGACGTGATCTGGTTGCAATGGACAAGAAGGGGTATCTCACCAAGGTACATGGTGGTGCGATTGCCAATAATACGAATATCCATACTCAGGATGAGAAGGTTATCAACAGGCTTAAGCAGAATCGCAGCGAAAAGGAACAGATTGCCAGATATGCGGCATCACTTATTGTGGATAATGATTTTGTTTATATAGATGCCGGTACTACAACAGCAGTCATGATTGATTATATTACTGCAAAGAATGTGGTTTTTGTTACAAACTCTTTGACTAATGCCAAGAGAATTTCCGATAGGGGATATACAGTATATATTCTGGGTGGCGAGTTCAAGTCTACTACTGAGGCTATTGTCGGAGATGAGGCCGTTGTGACGCTCGATAAATATAATTTTACGAAGGGCTTCTGGGGGACCAACGGAATTACTGTGAAGAATGGATTTACAACTCCGGAGATAAAGGAGGCCATGGTTAAAAAGAAATCCATGGAGAATAGCAAGGAGAAATACATTCTTGCGGATGACAGTAAGTTTTCACAGGTATCAAGTATCAAGTTTGCTGATTTTGAGGATGCTGTAATTGTTACAAATGCACTAAACAATGACAACTATAAGAAATACAAAAATATTAAGGAGGTCTAACATGATTTACACAGTTACCTTTAATCCATCATTAGATTATATTGTTGATGTAACAGATTTTAAGACAGGAGTAGTCAATAGAACAACCGGAGAGAAGATTTTTGCAGGTGGTAAGGGCATCAATGTTTCCATGGTTCTTAAGAATCTTGGAATGAGCAATACTTCACTTGGTTTTACAGCGGGTTTTACAGGAAATGAAATTAAAAGACTTCTAGGAAAAAAAGGCGTTAATACTGATTTTATAGAGGTGGAGGATGGTATTTCACGTATTAACGTGAAGCTTCGCTCAAATGAGGAATCCGAGATTAATGGTCAGGGACCGGTAATCACTGAGGACAACATTAAAAAGCTTTATGAGAAGCTTGACTGCTTAAAGGAGTCTGATGTGCTTGTGCTCGCAGGAAGTATTCCTGATGTGATGCCTTCATCAATGTATATGGATATCATGAAGCATCTTGAGGGCCGCGGAATAAATATCGTGGTTGATGCGACGAGAAATCTGCTCACAAATGTGCTTGCGTATAAGCCATTCCTTATCAAGCCAAACAATCATGAGCTCGGTGAGATATTCGGGGTTGAGGTTACAGACAAGGACGATGTGATAAAGTATGCAAAGAAGCTTCAGGAGCAGGGCGCAAGAAACGTGCTTGTTTCTATGGCAGGTGACGGAGCAGTGCTTGTGACCGAGGATGGACAGGAATTTAAGGCACAGGCTCCTAAAGGAAAGCTCAAAAACTCTGTAGGCGCAGGTGATTCGATGGTAGCCGGATTTGTTTACGGATACCTCAAATCAAATGATTATAAGCAGGCATTTATTTATGGAGTATGTACAGGAAGTGCAAGTGCATTTTCTGAGGAGCTGGCTACAAAGCCTGAGGTTGAAGCACTTATTGATAAATGGGACAGTGCTTCCAATTAAACAAACGGTATCAAAAAGGTTGATATAAATAATTAATATATTCTATTAGGAGGAATGATGTATGACAATCAGGGATTTGTTGGCAGCTGAGAGTATCAATTTAAATGGTACGCCTGCCGGAAAAACCGAAGCATTGAATCAGTGTATTGATTTGATGGCAAAAAGTGGCAAAATAGCCGATGTGGAGAAGTATCGCAAGGGTGTTTTTGCAAGAGAGGAGGAAGGCACAACAGGAATTGGAATGGGTATAGCAATTCCTCATTGTAAGTCTGATGCTGTTACTAAAGCAGGTCTTGCGGCAATGGTTGTAAAGGACGGGGTTGACTTTGAATCACTCGACGGTACACCTGCAAAGATTATTTTCCTTATCGCTGCACCAAACACAGAGGACAATGTGCATCTTCAGGTGCTCAGCAAGCTCTCTGTTATGCTGATGGACGAGCAGTTTACAAATTCTCTTATCAATGCCGGCTCAGTAGATGAGTTTTTAAATATCATCGACAGTGCTGAAAAGGCAAAGGATGAGAAGGAGGCTGCAAAGGAGGCAAAGGAACCTGTTGAGGTGAAGAAGGACGATGTATTTATCGTTGCAGTTACAGCCTGTCCTACAGGAATTGCCCATACTTATATGGCTGCTGAGGCTATTGAGAAAAAGGCCAAGGAGCTGGGATATCAGGTAAAGGTTGAGACAAGAGGCTCAGCCGGAGCTAAAAATGTACTCACAGATGATGAGATTGCAAAGGCTACCGGTGTTATCGTTGCATGTGATACAAATGTGCCTACAGACCGTTTTGACGGAAAGAAGGTTATTGAGTGTCAGGTTTCTGACGGAATAAATAAGACAGAGGAGCTCGTAAAGAGAATTGCTGCCGGTGATGCTCCTGTATTTAAGGCATCAGGTAAAAAAGAGGCTTCACATTCATCTATTGGTGGAAAGGAGAGCATTGGACATCAGATTTACAAGCATCTGATGAATGGTGTTTCACATATGCTTCCGTTCGTAGTTGGTGGTGGTATCCTTATCGCAATCGCGTTCCTTATCGATGGATTCAGTGTTGACCTTAATTCACTGCCGGCTGACCAGAGAGCAAATTTCGGTACTATTACACAGGGCGCAGCATTGTTTAAGGGAATCGGTGGAACAGCATTTGGATTTATGCTTCCTATCCTTGCAGGCTTTATCGCTATGAGTATTGCTGACCGTCCGGGTCTTGCAGTTGGTTTCGTAGGCGGTTCAATCGCAGCAAACGGTACATCAGGCTTCCTTGGAGCACTGGTTGCAGGTTTCGTTGCAGGATATATTGTAAATCTCTTAAAGAAGATATTCTCTAAGCTTCCTGAGAGTCTTGATGGTGTGAAGCCGGTTCTTCTTTATCCGCTGCTTGGTATATTCCTCATAGGCGTTATAATGCAGTTTGTAGTTGAGCCTCCAATCGGAGCTTTAAATACAGCTATCAACAACGGTCTTAATGGACTTAACGGTGCAAGCGCAGTAGTTCTCGGAGTACTTCTCGGAGGAATGATGGCAATAGATATGGGTGGCCCTGTAAACAAAGCCGCTTATGTATTTGGTACAGCTTCAATCGCTGCCGGAAACTACAATATCATGGCAGCAGTTATGATTGGTGGTATGGTTCCACCACTCGCAATCGCTCTTGCAACAATCTTCTTCAAGAACAAGTTCACAGCAGAGGAGAGAAAGGCAGGACCTACGAACTTTATCATGGGATTATCATTTATCACAGAGGGTGCAATCCCATTCGCAGCATCTGATCCGCTTCATGTCCTTCCGGCATGTGCAGTTGGTTCAGCAGTGGCAGGTGGACTTTCAATGGCATTTGGATGTACACTCATGGCACCTCACGGAGGAATCTTCGTAGTACCTACAATCGGAAATCCGTTAATGTATCTTGTAGCATTAGTAATCGGAGCCTTCATTGCATGTGGATTACTCGGATTACTCAAGAAAAAAGTAAGTGAATAAGCAATCCTCAATTATCATTTAATCCAATCTATAAACTAATCAACAAAGGCACTGCTTCGGCGGTGTCTTTGTTGTTATGTTGTTATACAAAAATTAAAAATATAAACATTCTCTGAAATAACAGCCTCATGCCTTGACGAGTGAATTTTCGAAGCTTAAAGTAGTATTAGGATGAAATAGTAAGTCAAAAAAATCAATTATTTATGAGACTTAAATAAAAAAACAGTGAGGCATAAAATGGGCAAGGTTATAGGTATAGATTTAGGAACAACAAACAGCTGTGTGGCAGTATTGGAGAACAATCAGCCGGTAGTCATAACTAACAGCGAGGGTCAGAGAACAACTCCGTCTGTAGTGGCTTTTACAAAGAATGGAGAGCGACTGGTTGGCGAGGCTGCAAAGAGGCAGGCAGCAGTCAATGTGGACAGGACATTTTTCTCAATAAAGAGACAGATGGGAAGCGATTTCAGGGCAAAAGTGGACGGAAAGCTGTATTCAGCTCCTGAGATTTCTTCTATGATTCTCAGAAAGCTGAAAAAGGATGCAGAGGACTATATTGGAGAGGCAGTGACAGACGCTGTAATCACAGTTCCTGCATATTTTTCGGATGCGCAGAGGCAGGCAACTAAGGATGCAGGAAGGATTGCGGGGCTTAATGTGCTTCGAATCATAAATGAGCCAACCTCTGCGGCACTCGCATACGGACTGGACCACGGACAGCAGCAGAAAATTCTTGTCTACGACCTCGGAGGAGGAACCTTCGATGTGTCTGTTATCGAAATAGGGGACAATCTGATAGAGGTGCTTGCCACAGCCGGTGATAATCATCTGGGTGGAGATGATTTTGATGAGAGAATCACGAATTATCTTGTCACAGAGTTTTACAGACAGCAGAATGTGGATCTGAGAAAGGATAATACTGCTATGCAGCGTGTCAGGGAGGAGGCTGAGAAGGCAAAAAAGGTGCTTTCATCTTCATCCTCAACCACTATAAACCTGCCATTTATCACTACTGTAAAGGGACAGCCGGTCCACATGGAGATGAACCTCACAAGGGCTGAGTTTAATGAGATAACAAAGGATCTGGTGGAGAGAACGGCCATTCCGGTAAATCAGGCACTTTCAGATGCGGGGATTTCTGCAGCAGAGCTTGGAATGGTGCTGTTGGTAGGAGGCTCGACACGTGTGCCGGCTGTTGTTGATGAGGTCAGAAGAATTACAGGAAAAGAGCCTTCACACAACCTGAATCCTGACGAGTGCGTGGCACTCGGTGCAGCAGTACAGGGTGGCAAGCTCGGTGGAGCAATTGTCGCAGGCAGCAGTGCGGCAGAGATTATACTGATGGATGTCACACCGCTTTCACTCGGAATTGAGACAGTTGGTGGTGTCTCAACCAAAATTATTGACAGAAATACGACTATTCCTACGAGATACAGCCAGATTTTTACAACTGCAGGAAGCTTCCAGACCTCTGTGGATATAAAGGTACTGCAGGGTGAGAGGCAGTTTGCAAGGGACAATAAGCTGATTGGAAACTTCAGGCTAAAGGGCATCAAGCCGGCTCCGGCAGGTGTGCCGCAGATAGAGGTGACGTTTGATATAGATGCAAACGGCATTGTGCAGGTTTCTGCAAAGGACCTGGGCACAGGAAAGCATCAGGAGATTACGATTACCGCAAGCTCAAATTTGTCTGATTCTGAGATTGAGCAGGCAATCCGCGAGGCACAGGAGTATGAGGCAACAGACGGACAAAGAAAGGCTTATATTGATGCAAGAAGTGAGGCTGATACGCTTGTGCGACAGGTGGAAAATGTCATGGCTGACAAGGAAAAAAGAAAGGCTATGGACAGCGCACAGAAAAAGAGTGTGAAATCGTCACTTTCATATGTGAAGAAGCTTATTTCAAGGACAAAGCCCGGAAATGTGAGCGAAGAGCAGGCTGCCGAGATAAAGCATGCGGCAGATGAACTGAGAAATGCGGCAGTGGGATTGATTTAATTATAGTAACTACTATTATTCATTTGGCTATTTACGAGAAGCGGATTTTCATATAAAATATGGGTAAGTGGTGAGTATTCATAACCACCCTGAATAGTTATAATGTTAATTTAAATCCGAGGAAATAGAAAATGAATGCGAACGATAAAACAGAAAAGGTACTAAGAGAAATTCATATCATGCTCTCAAAGGCGGAGCCGTATAAGCCGGAGCCGAGCAGGGTGATCATAAACAAGCAGCAAATGATAGATTTACTTGCTGAGCTGAATAAGTGTATATATGCAATACAGGATGAGTATGAGCTTACTGAACAGAGTCGCAATCACGCAGAGAGAGAGTTCAGAAAGAAAGGGGATCAGATAGTCTGGGATGCAAGCAGAAAGGCTGAGGATGTGTATGCAGCATCGGTTATCTATACGGATGAGGCGCTTTCAAGAGTGCGTGATATCATCAATGATACCAACGAGTCACTTGAAAAGCTGTGCAAGAATATGAAGGATAAGATTGCAGAGCAGGAGAAGATAGTTAAAACTAACCAGTATGAGCTCAAGGGACAGCTTCAGGATTTGTCCGATACGGAGAAGTATCTTAAGATTATCGATGACAGAAATAAGGAGATAGAACGTCAGAAAAATGCAGGTAAACCTGTAGAGGAGCGTACTATTGACAATGAAGAGAAGTCCATCTATGCAAACAGACAGACTGAAATCAAGGTAAATATGGATTATATCAGAAAACTGGGACTTGCTGAGGGCGAGGACCTGGGAGATGGTGTAGTGGGTGAAGTGAAGCTTGCAGACGATACACCTGATGCCGGATTAAATCATAGCAATGATAAGGATGAAGCCAAGGCTGCCGGCTCAAAATCGTCTGTTGATGAGGATTATAAGGCAATAAGCAGAAAAGCCGGCAATCCACCTGTTATCAACACAAAGGAAGGGAAGGAGCTCACAGACGGTATCCACAGAATGTGGCAGAGCATCACCGGAAATAAAGGGAAATGAAACACACCTATGTAATATAAAGCAGCAGTTCAAAACAGAACGGCTGCTTTTTGGCTTATATTTAAAGTGGGTAATATTAAGCAGATTTTAAGAAAAACAAAGTGGATAATCTGATAAAATATAGCTGACTAACGGCAGGAGAAGGTTTCTGTTAAAAATTCATAGAAGGAGGATAATATGACAATATTAGTTTGTGATGACGACAAGGAAATAGTTGAGGCAATTGAGATTTACCTGATGCAGGAGGGCTACGACGTGGAGAAGGCCTACGACGGCATACAGGCAGTTGAAATTATGAAGAATAAAAAAATAGACCTCATGATAATAGATGTCATGATGCCAAAGCTCGACGGAATAAGAGCCACTTTGCAGATACGAAAGGAAAGCAGGGTGCCGATAATCATTCTATCGGCAAAGACAGAGGATGCTGACAAGATTTTAGGCCTCAATGTGGGGGCTGATGATTATGTTACAAAGCCTTTTAATCCGCTTGAGCTTGTGGCAAGGGTAAAGTCACAGCTTCGCAGATATACCACTCTGTCAAGCAATGATGCAGCCGGAGACAAGGTTTATGAGGCCGGAGGTCTTTTGGTAAATGATGATTTAAAAAAGGTGACTGTGGATGGCGAGGAGGTAAAGCTCACACCGATTGAGTACAATATCCTGCTTTTACTCCTTAAAAACAAGGGAAAGGTCTACTCAATAAACGAAATATATGAGAGCATATGGAACGAGGAGGCGATAGGCGCCGACAATACAGTTGCTGTGCACATCAGACATATCAGGGAAAAAATAGAGATAAATCCTAAGGAGCCACGCTATCTGAAGGTGGTCTGGGGAGTAGGCTATAAGATAGAGGACAACAAATGAAGCAGTATACGATAGGAAAAAAAGCAGCGGTCATAGTCTTACATCAGCTATGCATGATACTTATGGTAACAGGAGTGTTTGCCACAGGCTATGCATTCAGGCACGATGCGCATGAAAATATTGATATATATACACTAATATCTCTTGCGGGCCTGGTAGGCAGCTTTGTGAGCCTGGCATATATGGCAAACGTGGCAGGCAGAAAATCAGAGGATGATTACACAATATACTATTTACCGATTGACAAGGTATACTCTGATGTGATGCTAGTGATATTTACACTGCTCATGGTATTTATGGGAAAAGTGATTTCAGGCGTAAAAAACCAGCATTTTGACTATGCATCACTCATTATGACGGCCGGTACATTTACTTTTTTGTTTGATCTGGCTTTTATTATTTTATACCAGAGCATTGTAAGGAAGATAAAAGGCAATATACTTTACACACACAGCCTGATGTACAAGGGCTATGAGCTTTTGAAAAGAGTTATTGAGAAAAAGGATATCCACACACAAAAAAATAAAGAGATAATGCGCATACAGGAGGCACTTGAAGCTATCTCGGAAGGAGCGCTTGACACTACACTCAATGTCAATGAGTTTCATGGGCAGCAGAAAAAGGTGGCGGAGGCTGTCAACCATATACGCCAGGGTCTTATGAGCTCGGTAAATGAGAGCCTTAAAAATGAAAAACTAAAGGCAGACTTAATAACAAACGTATCACACGATATAAAGACACCTCTGACTTCAATAGTCAACTATGTTGACCTGCTTAAGAGGGAAAATCTGGAAAATGAAAATGCCAAATACTATATACATGTGCTGGAGGAAAAGTCACAGCGCTTAAAGCAGCTTACAGAGGATTTGGTAGAGACATCAAAGATTACCTCGGGAAATGTGAAGCTCAATATGCAAAAGCTTGATCTGGTTGAGCTTTTATACCAGACCGGAGGTGAATTCAATGAGCGCTTTGAGTCGAGAAATCTGACAATAGTTACAAAAATTCCATCAGAACAGATATTTATCTATGCGGATGGGCGTCAGCTTTACCGCTCTATTGAAAATCTGTATACTAATGCCGCAAAATATGCACTGGAAAATACCAGAGTATATGTAGAGCTTGAAAAGGCAGATAAAAAGGCAGTTTTTACAATAAAGAATGTGTCTAAGAACGAGCTTGACATAGTAAGCAACGGAAATGTAGACCTGACAGAGCGTTTTGTGAGGGGAGAGAGGTCGAGAACCACTGAAGGAAGTGGACTTGGACTTTCGATTGCAAAGAATCTGACCCATTTGATGGGAGGAAAATTCGAAATTAAGGTAGATGGTGATTTATTTATTGCCACAATTACCTATAATATTATATAATAGTAAATAAAAGAATTTTGAAATACACATACGGAGGTAGAATAAGTGAAATTATATGAAAATGGTGCTTACCTTTTAAACGGTAAGGAAGTAATAATTGATGGACCAGAGGCTCAGGCAGCTGTCAAAAGCAAGACCGGCATGGACATCGATAAACAGACAGCTAAGCAGGAGACAATTGCTTACGGTATTTTAAAGGAGCACAATACATCCGGCAATATGGACAAGCTTCAGATTAAGTTTGATAAGCTTACATCGCATGATATCACATTTGTAGGTATCATCCAGACAGCACGAGCTTCAGGACTTGAGAAATTCCCTATCCCGTATGTACTTACAAACTGTCACAACAGCCTTTGTGCAGTTGGTGGAACAATCAATGAGGATGACCACATGTTTGGTCTCACATGTGCAAAGAAGTACGGCGGAATCTATGTACCACCTCATCAGGCAGTTATCCATCAGTTTGCACGAGAGATGCTTGCCGGCGGCGGAAAAATGATACTTGGTTCTGATTCACATACACGTTATGGTGCACTTGGTACTATGGCAGTCGGCGAGGGTGGACCTGAGCTTGTTAAGCAGCTTCTTGAACAGACATATGATATTGATATGCCTGAGGTAGTAGGCATTTACCTGACAGGAGAGCCAATCAAGGGCGTTGGACCACAGGATGTCGCACTTGCAATTATCGGAGAGGTATTCGGAAACGGCTTCGTAAAGAACAAAGTTATGGAGTTTGTAGGACCGGGTGTGTCTAATCTGAGCGTTGACTTCCGTATAGGTGTCGATGTTATGACAACAGAGACTACATGTCTTTCTTCTATCTGGAGAACAGATGACCAGGTTAAGGAATTCTTTGAGATTCACGGTAGGGCTGAGGACCACAAGGAGCTTAATCCGGGTGAGGTGGCTTACTACGACAGATTTATTGAGATTGATTTAAGCCAGATCCGCCCAATGATAGCTATGCCATTCCACCCAAGCAATACCTACACTATCGATGAGCTCAATGCAAACCTCATGGATATTCTCGATGACTGTGAGAAGAGAGCTGAGGTAAGCTTTGACGGCAAGGTGAAGCTTGATTTAAAGAGTAAGGTAAGAGACGGAAAACTGTATGTAGACCAGGGAATCATCGCAGGCTGTGCAGGCGGTGGATTTGAGAATATCTGCGATGCGGCTGACATATTAAACGGACATTCAATCGGAGCAGACGAGTTTACACTGAGTGTTTACCCGGCATCTACTCCAATATACATGGAGCTTGTGAAAAACGGAGCTGTAGCAAAGCTTCTTGAGACAGGTGCAATCGTAAAGACTGCTTTCTGCGGACCTTGCTTTGGTGCAGGAGATACACCTGCCAACAACGCATTCTCTATCCGTCATTCAACAAGAAACTTCCCTAACAGAGAGGGTTCTAAGGTACAGAACGGACAGATCAGCTCAGTGGCACTCATGGATGCACGTTCAATCGCTGCAACAGCAGCAAACAAGGGCTTCCTTACATCAGCAGCGGATATTGATGTCAACTTTACAAAGCCAAAATATTTCTTTGACAAGACTATATATGAGAACCGTGTATTTGACAGCCATGGAGTGGCAGATCCTTCAGTTGAAATCCAGTTCGGACCAAACATTAAGGACTGGCCGGCAATGAGTGCGCTTCCGGAGAATATGCTCCTTAAGGTGGTTTCAGAGATTCATGATCCTGTTACTACAACAGATGAGCTCATTCCTTCAGGAGAGACATCTTCATATCGTTCAAACCCTCTTGGACTTGCAGAGTTCGCACTTTCAAGAAAGGATCCTGAGTATGTAGGCAGAGCAAAGGAAATCCAGAAGGCCCAGAAGGCTATAGAGAGTGGTGAGTGCGCAGGAAAGGCTGTTCCTGAGGTTGCTGAAATCATGGGAGTAGTAAAGAAAAAATTCCCTGAGGCAAGCCATGAGAATATGGGCTTCGGAAGCACAATTTTTGCTGTTAAGCCGGGTGACGGCTCAGCAAGAGAGCAGGCTGCCAGCTGCCAGAAGGTACTCGGAGGCTGGGCAAATATCGCAAACGAGTATGCCACAAAGAGATACCGTTCAAACCTTATCAACTGGGGAATGCTTCCATTCATCATCGATGAGGGAGAGCTTCCGTTCCACAACCTCGACTATATCTTCCTTCCGGGAATCAAGAAGGAAATCGAGGATGCAAAGACGGAGTTTGAGGCATATGTTGTCAAGGATGGTGAATTAAAGCCATTTACACTGAAGATGGGGGAGCTCACAGATGATGAAAGAGAGATAATATTAAAGGGATGTCTCATCAACTATAATCGTAAATAAGGAGAGTTTAATCCGATGGAAGAAACCGGAAAAGCTGGTAAAAAATCAAACATTGAGATAAATGCAGATAAGGGTGCGAAGCAGAATTCGCACCCGGGGCGTGAGGAATGGCCCCATCTGATCAGAATAGGTGTCATGGTATTTGTCACGTTTGCAGTCAGTATACTGTTTTTCTTTGCACTGTACAGATTTGAGGGCTTTGCAGGCATATGGAGCAAGCTGCTTGCGGCAGCAATGCCTATTATAATGGGACTTGTGCTTGCATACCTGATGAATCCTGTCATGCTGTGGCTGGAAAGATGCTTTAAAAAGCTTCTTTCCAAAAAGATGAAAAGCGAAAGCAAGCTGCGAAAGGTTTCAAGAGCTCTTGCAATCACAGGCTCGGTTATTATTCTGGTAGCGATTATTTCGCTCCTCATTGCGGCTATTGTGCCTTCTGTCATAGCAAGTATATCAGGACTTATGAAGACACTGCCAAATGATGTTGCGGCATTCATCAACATGATAAAGAACGGCAATTTCGGGGACAGCAAAATTGCTGAGCTCGCGAGCACAGGTTTACAGAATGCAACCGACTACATTGAGGATTATGCCACAGAAAAGCTGATTCCTGAGGCACAGAAGTATGTTGCACAGATTACAACCGGTGTGATTTCGGTAGTCAGAGGCTTATTTAATTTTATTATCGGAATAATCGTGATGGTCTATGTGATGAGTATTCAGGAGACTCTCGCAGGACAGAGCAAAAAGATAATATATGCTGTCTGCAAGCCAAAGACAGGCAATATCATCATTGAGACGATCAGAAAGACAAATGAGATTTTTGGAGGCTTCATAAGCGGTAAGATTATAGATTCACTGATTATAGGTGTGATTGCATATTTCGGATGTCTGATTTTAAGGATTCCATCATCGGTGCTCGTTGCAGTGATTATCGGCGTCACAAATGTGATTCCGGTATTCGGACCGTTTATCGGTGCAATTCCATCGTTACTCATAGTAGTAATTCAGAGTCCGTGGCATGCGCTTTATCTTCTGATATTTATTGTCGTGCTGCAGCAGGTGGATGGCAATATAATAGGGCCTAAGATACTTGGCTCATCTACCGGTCTTTCGACCTTCTGGGTTATGTTTGCCATACTAATCGGCGGAGGAATGTTTGGTTTTCTTGGAATGTTACTTGGTGTTCCAACCTTTGCTGTGATATACTATATTGTGAAAAGAGTTGTTAATTATGCTCTCAGGAAAAAGAAGCTTCCTGAGGACACAAGGGATTATACAAAGACAACAGGCGTAGATACCAAAAATAATAAGCTTAAATACGAGTAGGTGAAATAAGTGGATAAATACGAATACAATCTCAAGCTGGATCAGATAAAAGCCCTAAGCGCCGAGGAGGGCTATATGAGCGCAGCAGAGATTGCGGATAGCATAAATTGGAACAAAATTAAAAATGTAAATACACTCGTTAAAATCGGCGAAATCTACGAGAAGGCCGAAAGATACCAGGATGCAAGGGACATACTTTTAATGGCCTATGACCGTTCACCAATCGGCAGGATGATTATATACAGACTGGCTGAGGTCGCCATCAAGATGGGGGATTATGATGCTGCTACAGAGTATTATGATGAGTTTGTTGAGATAGCGCCTCATGATGATATGAAGTATGTATTAAGATATGCCATCAAAAAAGGGCAGGGAGCTTCATTTGATGAGCTTATCACTATTCTTGAAGAGTACAAGGATGAAGAATACACTGAGGAGTGGGCATATGAGCTTGCATATCTATACCACAAGGCCGGAAAAGCCGATAAGTGTATAGATGCCTGCGATGAGCTCATTCTGTGGTTCGGAGACGGACCATATGTGGAGCGTGCGCTGGAGCTTAAGATGCTTTATCAGCCACTTACCAAGGCTCAGGAGGAAAAGTACAGACGATTCAAGGCAGAGAAGGAAAAGCCGGCTAAGATAAAGGATGAGGCTGAGGTCACTGAGATAGGTGCCATGGAGATGGTAAAGGGCGGAGAGATAGTGCATGATGACGTAACTATTCCGCAGATTACTGTAAATCAGGAGAAGTTCAATACTGTAAATTTACAGCAGGAGATTGCCAAGGGTATGCAGCAGATCATGGAGGCCAAGGGCAAGAATGAAGTTGCTGATACGATGGATACCATCAAAAAGATAGTTGAGGATATTCCTTATCTCAAGCTCGAAAAGGAGCAGGAAGAGTATGTACAGCAGCCGGAAGAGACAGAGCATATCGCTACAGATGAAGAGATAGATGGTTCACTTAAGTTGAATTTCAAGGAGCTTTTGGGTGAAGACGCTGACGGACAGATGTCTATGGTCATGAGTGAAAAGACTCAGCTTGAGCATCAGATTACAGGACAGATGTCTATACAGGATGTGCTTGAAGAATGGGAAAAGACCAGACATGCGGCTGAAATTGCCCTTAAAGAGGCTGAGCAGCAGAAGCTTGAGTCAGCTAAGGCAAGAGCACTTCAGGAGGCAGGAGACATCATGGAGAGACTAAATGATGTCATTCCAAAGCTGGATGCAGGTGTCACTCCGAAGGAACTTCTTGAGGAGGAGTATTTGAAGGTCCCGGTTGATATTATAGAGCAGAAAGCTGCCGTGAAGGAGCCTGAAGAAGAGCAGAAACCGGATATGCAGGAGCTTTATGCAGAGGAGACTGTGGATGAAGTACAGGAGCCGCAGGAAGCACCGGAAGATACTATAGACGAAGCACAGGAGCCGCAGGAAGCACCGGAAGAGGCTATAGACGAAGCTATAGAAGAAGTGCAGGAGTCACGGGAAGTACCTGAAGAGGCTGCAGATGAAGCCAGGAAACCGGTTGGAGAGCCGGAGGATATAATTATGGCAGAGGAGTCTGAGAAAGACGAGATACTCATGCAGCCGACTACCATGATGCCTGAAATAACAGATGATATGTTAAATGTCGATGATGATACATCAGATGATGAGACTTCACAGGAGAAAGAAAACGTTTCTGAGAAGAGAGATTTTGATCATGTGACATCATTTATCGAGCAGGAAATAGCCAAGATGACAGCAAAAAATCCGGGACTGGAGAAGAAGCTGGATATGGCTAAGACAAGAAAAATGCCGGATATTTCATTGCCGGAGGATTTAGACAGCGAAGAAGATGACTCGAAATTGAAAGAAACAAAACATATAAAAGAGCTTACAAGCGAACAGAAAGCTATATTTTCATATTTCATACCGGTAAAGGGTATGGAGGATCAGATCTGCAAGGCATATAATGCAGTGCTTGATCATTTCAACAGGAAAGAAAACGCATCCACAGGCAACCTCATTATACAGGGAGAGCAGGGTTGCGGAAAGACAATGCTTGCTACAAGCTTTATAAAGGTATTACAAAAAGATGGTGAACAGCTTACAGGAAAGATGGGCAAGATTGATGCTGCCGCACTCAATAAAAAGGATGTGCAGCAGGTAGTCAGAAAGATAACAGGAGGCTGTCTCATCATAGAAAGAGCCGGTGATATCGACCGCAGCATAGCTGCCCAGCTATCATTTTTGATGGAGCATGATATTACAGGAACACTCTATATACTTGAGGATACATCAAAGGGTATAAAGAAGGCTCTCTCAATGGATGAGGGCTTTGCATCCAAGTTCACGGAAAAGATATCGGTTCCTATTTTTACAAATGATGAACTCGTATTGTTTGCCAAATCGTACTCTGCAGAGCTTGGGTACAAGATAGATGAGATGGCTATTCTGGCATTGCATAACAGAATCAGCAATATTGAGAGGATAGACCAGGCTACCACTCTGACAGAGGTCAAGGATATAATTGACGAGGCCATAGACAGGGAGGCTCACAGCGGACTTAAGAAGGCTATAAGTATTCTGACAGCCAGGCGATATACAGATGATGACCGAATTGTACTCAAAGAGGATCATTTCAGGGAAAAATAAATACTTATGGGGGGTATATATATGTGTAATTTTACAGCAATGGATTGTTACCTGTTTGGTCAGGCAACACACTATGATATCTACAAGAAGATGGGTGCTCACTTAGCTGAGCGTAAAGGAAAAAAAGGAGTGTGCTTTGACGTCTGGGCGCCACATGCGAGGGAAGTATACGTGTTTGGTGAGTTTAACGACTGGAATGAGACCAGTCATGAGATGAAGCGTGTAGAGCCGGAAACCATGGGAGTGTATGAGCTTTTTGTACCGGGAGCGCAAAAGGGTCAGATGTATAAGTTTATTATAGTCACTGAACAGGGTGATAAGCTGTACAAGGCGGATCCATACGCAAACTACGCAGAGCTTCGTCCGGGAACAGCGTCAATCATCACAGATATCGAGCACTTCACATGGACTGACAAAGAGTGGATGGATAAGAGAGCAGCAAAGTCAGATGCTGATGTATATTCTTCACCTATGGCTATATATGAGTGCCATCCGGGCTCATGGATGAGACATCCGGGCAGAGATGATGAGGGATTTTATACATACAGGGAGCTTGCAAAATCACTCATATCATATGTAAAAACTATGGGATATACACATATTGAGCTTATGGGTATTTCAGAGTATCCGTTTGATGGCTCATGGGGATATCAGGTGACAGGCTACTATGCACCTACATCGAGGTATGGAGAGCCTGAGGATTTTGCATACTTTGTTGATCAGTGCCATAAAAATAATATCGGAGTAATCCTCGACTGGGTACCTGCACATTTCCCAAAGGATGCGCATGGACTTGCCAATTTCGACGGAACAGCCACATATGAGTATGCAGACCCAAGAAAGGGAGAGCATCCCGACTGGGGCACAAAGATATTTGACTACGGTAAGAATGAAGTAAAGAACTTCCTTATCGGAAGTGCATTGATGTGGATAGAAAATTACCACGTAGACGGACTCCGTGTGGATGCAGTTGCGTCAATGCTTTATCTCGATTACGGAAAGAGCGACGGACAGTGGGTTCCAAACCAGTTCGGTGGCAATAAGAATCTTGAGGCAGTGGAATTTTTCAAACATATCAACACACTCATACTTGGAAGAAATCACGGAACTGTAATGATAGCCGAAGAGTCTACCGCATGGCCAAAGGTAACAGGCAAGGTAGAGGAAGACGGACTGAACTTCAGCTACAAGTGGAACATGGGATGGATGCATGACTTCCTTGATTATATGAAGCTGGATCCATATTTCCGTAAAAATAACCACAACAAGATGACATTTGCGATGAGCTATAATGAGAGTGAGAAATATATTCTGGTACTGTCACATGATGAGGTGGTACATCTGAAGTGTTCTATGCTCAACAAAATGCCGGGCTTAGAAGGGGATAAATTCAAGAACCTCATGGCAGGATATGCATTTATGATGGGACACTGTGGAAAGAAGCTTCTTTTCATGGGACAGGAGTTTGCACAGAAGCAGGAGTGGAGTGAGGAAAGAGAACTCGACTGGTATCTGCTTGAGAATCCGGAGCATAAAAAGATCCAGAACTGGGTAAAGGAGCTGCTTCACCTCTATAGGAGAAACCGCTGTCTGTATGAGCTGGATTCAAGCTGGGAAGGCTTTGAATGGATAAATGCAAACGATGCAGACAGAAGCATCTTCAGCTTTATCAGAAAGAGTAAGGATGGCAAGAATAATATGCTCTTTGTCATCAATTTCACACCGGTAGAGAGACCTGATTACAGAGTCGGAGTGCCAAAGCACAAGACATATCAGCTTGTTTTAGATAGTGAGGATCCTAAGTTTACAGGCAAAACGGTACAAGAGCCTGTAAAGAAGGCTGCAAAGGGCAGAGGCAAGGCAGCAAAACAGTCATATAAGAAGCTGGACTATAAGGCAGTCAAATCAGAGTGTGACGGCAGACCATTTTCATTTGCTTATCCACTTGCGCCTTACGGAGTTGCTGTATTTAAATACTAATATACCGGTAAACAGCAGGCTAAAGGACCGCGCCAATTTAAGGCGCGGTCTTTATTTTTGCGTATTATATGTCGATATATAGTAAAAAGATAACTATTCAGAACCACCCCCTCACATATGAGAAAAAAATATCCATAAATAAAGGCTGCAGAGATGGTATATATGCAAGGCACGGAGCAGGAAATATGCAGATAGAGAATTTGATTAATAAAAGCACAGATACGAAAAATACGGACACAAAAACCATAAATGACATGACAGCGGGTATGCGTGTGTCAGACTACATAAAGACAGACAGCAGTGACAATATGTCAAAAAAGGCGGCTGTTGTCGGTTCGTCAAACTCTGTTGATATGTCGGATACGATATATGCAAGACCACAGGCTAAAAACGAAGCCGGGAACAACGATGACACAGATATGGCAGAAAATCTGCTAAATGACATGAATCAGACCTCAGAAAACAGGCGAAATGATATGATTGTCACTGCAAGCACCACAACGAGTGATGATTACAAAGCTGCAAAGGATGACGGCTACGATGTCATTGTCACTGAGACCGATAAGATAAAAGCAGTGCTGGCAAAGGCAGGTGTAGATATATCCATATATGGAGATGATCTGAGCAAGGAGCAGCTTACAGACATCACGGGAAGCCAGACTGAAGCGGCCATGCTTGTCAATCAGATGAAAGCATATGATATTCCTGCTACAGATGACAATATAAAGGCAGGTACAGATGCCATAGACCGGGCAAAGAGCCTTACAAATATATCCAATGAGACAAAGGCATATCTGGTCAGAAATAACATGAATCCGACGGTTTCCAATGTATACAAGGCTACGTACAGCAGCAGTCAGGTACAAGATTACAGGCAGAAAACCAAAATGACGGAGATATCAGATGAGCTGTTTGAGGAGCTTAAGCCACAGCTTAAACAGATATTAGAGGAAGCTCATATAGACAGTAGTGATGAGAATCTGAATCAGTGCAGATGGCTGATAGATGAAGATATAGCCGTTACACCTGATAATGTGCTGCTTGCGAATCAGGTAGACTGCATCAACGCAGCAAAAGAAAATGTGAGCAGTGATTTTTATGCAAGGGCAGTGACAGAAGCACTGGCAATGGGAAAAAAGGCTACAGATGCCACTATGTCACAAGATGGTCTGACATTTGACATGGCAAAGAAAGCCTGTGATGTATTAGGTGAGGCGACCGCAGATGACATTGTCACATTAGAGTCAGATAACATACCTGTCACGATAGAGAATCTGTCAAAGCTTATAGCTGCAAGAGGCAAGGATAGTGCAGCATCGCAAGCCTCAGCGAATAAAGCTGCGGATAATCAGATTACAGACAGCCGGGAAGCAAGGCTTGTGACAGCTCAAAGAAAGCTTGAGGAAGCGAGACTTTCCATGACAGCAGAAGCCAACCTTTCACTCATAAAAAAAGGAGTTTCAATAGACACAGAGCCTATTGAACGTGTAGTGGAGCTGCTTAAGCAGCAGGAAAATAAATACTACGGAGCGCTGTTTGGTGAGAGCAGTGTAGAGGCATCTGATGATAGGGTACGTATGTACAATAATGTCTGTGATATTTTCAATCAGATGAAGCAGCAGCCGGCGTATGTACTGACCCTGGAATCCGCTGATGACACTGTGTATGAGCTGTATACAGCAGGCAAAGCAATGAAGCAGTCATTAGAAGCAGCAGCCTCAGGATATGAGACTCTTATGACATCACCGCGGGCAGATATGGGAGATAGTATGTCAAAAGCATTTCAGAATGTGGATGATATACTTAAAGAGCTTCAGATAGATACATCTGAAAGCAATCGCAGGGCTGTGCGGATACTTGCGTACAATAGTACCGACATCACAGAGGACAATATAAAGCAGATAAAGTCTGTAGATGAGCAGGTGCAGAGAGCATTCAGCGATATGACACCGGCGGTGACGATTGAGATGATAAAAAGAGGCATATCACCGCTTGATATGAGCATGAGTGACATAAGTGACACTGCCAGACGGATAAAATCAGAAAATCCTGACGAAAAGGATGAGAAATTCAGCGAGTTTCTCTGGAAGCTTGAAAAGAAAAATGAAATCTCAGAGGAGGAAAGAGACTCATATATAGGCATATACAGGCTTATTTCACAGGTGGAGCAGTCAGATGGTGCTGTGATAGGCTCACTTGTTAATCAGGGAGCAGATATTACAATGAAAAATCTGCTTACAGCGGTCCGGGTACGAGGAAAGAGTGCCATGGACTATAAGGTGGACGATACCTTTGCCGGAGTGGACAGTGTAAGCAGTGGCATTAAAATTGACTCACAGATAGAAAGCGCATATCATACAAACTGCCTAAGGGATGTGCTTGATACACTTTCACCTGAGAAAATGGAGTTTGTGCAGTATGACAGCTGGCTTGATATGACTCCGGAGCAGTTAAGGCAGGCTGTATATGAGGCAGACGAGGATAACGCACTGTCAGAGCAATATGCCACAGAACAGCTAAGACAGTTCAATCAGGCAGTTTCGGTGCCTGAGAACGTATATGCTTTTCTAGAGAAATATGATGTAAAAACAACCGCGGTAAACCTCATGGCTGCGTCACGGCTAATGAAAAATCCGTCAGAGGCAGTAAGAAATCTCTGGGAGCGTGGAGACAGTGCTACGGCAAGGGCTCTTTTGGATGAGACTCTCAGACGGTTTTCTGAGTCGGTCAAAAATCCAAAGGAGCTTGCGCAGGCGCAGGAAACGCTGGCTGATACAGCAGAGCATGTTATGGATTCGATGATTATAGAGGATAGGCACACCGGTTCAATAGACCTCAGACAGATGAAGCTATTATGCAGTCAGCTAAGGATAGCTTCAAATATGTCGAGACAGGAAAACTATATTGTACCAATAGAGACTGCAGACGGGGTCACAGGTATGAAGCTTAGTATAGTAAGAGGCGAGGATAAAAAGGGCATGGTTGACATATTCCTTGAGGATAAAAAATGCGGCAGAGTAGCTGCATATTTTGAGGCAAAGGAAAACTCAGTATCTGCTATGATAGTCACAGACGATGAGCAGACTAAAAAGCTGTTTGAAGATAATATCACTATGTTTGAGGCAGGAATAAGTGATGGTGAACAGCGTGTGCGCATAGATGTGGCACTGGAGCATGATATATCTGCAAAAGAGTCTAAGATGTCAGATAATGAGACTAAAAAGCAGCTTGATGGCAGTGAAAGTGTCCAGACAACCAGACTATATCACATCGCAGAGCAGTTTATTGTAAATGTCCAGAGGGTGATTGCGCAAGATAGTCTGTAACACCGATATATATTGCATGTGCCAGGTCATCCTGATAGTTTTTGTCAGTAAGAAGAAGTGTCTCAGCAGGATTACTCAAGAATCCACATTCTACGATTACGGTCGGGGATGTGGATTTTTTAAGTATAAAGTATTCTTTATTGGGCTTAATGCTTCGTGGCTTTGCGACACAAAGAGAAGTGTTTAAAGCTCCAAGGACAGAGGATGCGAGCTCTTTTCCTGCATCAGAGGCTTCATAATAGAATACCTGTGGACCGCAGCTTGAATTGTCCTCAAAGCTGTTTTGATGGATACTGATGCTGACTGCCACATTGCTTTTAGACATCAGGGCAGTTCTCTTTGTGAGATCATCTGTCTTTGGATGCTTGGAATTATCCGGGGCGAGGTCGCAGTCGGTGGTTCTGGTCATGACAACAGTAAAGCCTCTGTTTTCAAACAGCTGTTTAAGAGCCATTGCAATACTGAGGTTGACATCCTTTTCCATGACGCCGGAGGTGGAAATCTTACCGGGATCACTTCCACCATGTGCTGATTGTAGTTTACGCAAATTGTGATATGTATTCCCCAGTATATATG
>ENA-OYVP01000677-OYVP01000677.1-human-gut-metagenome-genome-assembly--contig:-NODE-677-length-20642-cov-6.035314_pt1 | contig 20642 bp, 14 predicted proteins | sample MGYA00244160_ERZ653377 | MGnify/ENA primary metagenome ERZ653377 (study PRJEB26926, sample SAMN06165160) | human gut metagenome | biome: ENVO:00009003; feature: ENVO:2100002; material: ENVO:00002003...
CCATTCGTGAGGCTTTGTTGACAATCATCTGCTGCAGCTCTCGAAACGGCCATCGATGCAGTCTGGCTCGCACCTTATGTCCGGCCTTGATTCTCTCGCGAATGTGCGTGAGATCCTCCAATACGATCAGCCGCTTGCCGCTTTGTGCGGCTTTTTCCACGATTGTCTTGCTGACATTGTGGTTGATGTGTTCCACGTGTCGTCTTTCTCGGCCTGAGATTTGGCGTAACTTCCGTTTGGCGTTACGCGAACCGTTGCGCTGAAGACGAGCTCTGTGACTCAAATACTTATCGCGGTCATCTTTCAATTTGCCGGCTTTAAATAGGCAACCGTCTGATGTGGCCGCCATGTTGTTCTCACCGACGTCAACTCCGAGAATTTCCTCCTTTTTGAGATTCTTCAAACTTGGCAATTTGAGATCACGCTCGACAGCGATATGCAGCTGCCAGCTTCCCTTGGTGCCTTTTCGTCCTTTTTTGTAGACCAGATTACACTCGCGCCACTTGCCGTTCGACAAAATGTCTTGTTGAAAGGTTCCGGGGCAGAGGCGCACCGAGACGCGCTTCCGGCTTGTAAAGACGGTAGCTGTGGTGCGATCTTTCGAAAATGTCAAAGTACGCACGTCCAGATGGATGCCAACGTTTTTAAAGACGATTTTTGGCAACTCCAGATTCTTGTCCTTTACGTATTTGGGACTGTTGGACAGCAGGGTCTTGTATGCAGCAGAAACGGCTCGCACAGCGTTGCAGACGAGCTGCGCACCCAGTTCCGGTACAGCTTCGCGTACGCGGTAGTAGCCGGCGTGGTGCAGGCTGAAACGTTGCCATAGGCGCAGCTTCTTTTCGGTGTCCTCACGGATAATGTCAACGAGCAAATTGCAAGCGCGACGAAAGAGCTCTTGGGTGCGCTGCAATTTTTCAAAGGCATCGCTGTCCATGTCCAGGACAACACAAGCGGTACGAACGTCCTTGGAACGTTCTACCAGACTACCTGCGTCCTCTGATGTGTTCAGTCCTTTCAATGTACTGCCTTATCGTTTCTGCGCTGACCTTGCCAGCTGTGCCTACATAGTAGGATGGAGACCAAAGATGTCCATCCCGAAGTTGTTTTTTCAAATCGGGGTGCTGAAGGAATAACTTGCGTGCCGTAGTTCCCTTTAGCTTTTTAACGGCGTCCGAAACAGCTTTCGAGGGAGGTATGCTGACGAACAGATGGATGTGATCAGGCTGAATTTCCAGACTCAGAATCACCCAGCCGTTTTCGTTGCACACTTCTGTTAAGAGAAGACGCAAAGAATCGGCAACAGCTCCCGTCAATACTGATCTTCGGTACTTGGGACACCATACCACATGGTATGCAGTCTGGTAAACACAATTCCGATTAAAAACTAATTCCAGCATGGACACATATTATCATTTTTCAAGCCGCGATTCCTCCCGCGGCTAAAGCCGCGGGTTTCCTCGCGGATTTCTATGAAAATCGGCCAAATGGAAAATGAGCAAATTTAAATACAAGAAGCGCATTGTCGACACGATGCTCAAACGTCGCCTCATGACAATGGGAGCGGTGCTGATTGAGAGTTTTGCTAGTTGACTAAAAAGCTAGCCTTCCACTGCTTCGATCACAAGCTGAATGGAGCGCCGTCCTAGGTATTCGTTGATCTCGGGGCGGTAAGCGAGCTTGACATGTGAGGCAAGCGGTTCGTTGCGCCGAAAGAAGATGCCTTCAAAGCGGTTGCCGGCCATGTCAAGCACAAGCTTTAAGTGCGTTTCTTTTAAGACGCGTTGCGAAAGGATGGTGAAGTCGTTGGCAAACACCGGACGCTCGAAACCTTGCCCCCAGATGCGGCCGGAAAGGGCGTTGACGAGTCCGAACGTAATTTCTTCTGGAGCGAGTGCACCGTCCGTGTAGATGACGCGATCAAACGTTTCCGGACACACGGACTCCGAAACAGCCCTTTCGAAAAGTTCAATGAAGACGTCAAGGTTGTCGCGTTTGATGGTGAGGCCCGCTGCCATGGCGTGGCCGCCGAAGCGCTCAATAATATCCGGGCGCATCTTGCTCACATGATCCAAGGCGTCGCGAAGGTGAATGCCTTCAATCGAGCGGCCTGAACCTTTTAGCAAACCTTCTTCATCGTCCGGTGCAAAAGCGATGACGGGACGATTGATTTTTTCCTTGACGCGGCTGGCGACCAGGCCGACCACGCCCTGATGCCAATCAGGTTCAAAAAGCGTGACCGTGGCGCGGTGCTCCCAGTCCATGTGACTCACCAAAGCATTGGCATCGAGCTGCATGGTGTCTTCTAGTTCTCGGCGTTCGCGGTTGAGCGAATCGAGCTCTTGCGCCAGTTCCTGTGCCGTGACAGGGTCGTCCGTGAGGAGACATTCGATGCCGATGCCCATTTCGGTGAGTCGCCCGGCGGCGTTGATGCGCGGAGCAATACCGAAGGCGAAGTCGCGCGCCGTAGCGTTGGCGGGATCGCGTCCGGTGACTTCAAAAAGCGCGTTGATGCCAGGACAGGCAAGGCCGCGTCGCACACGATTGAGGCCTTGCGCGACCAGGACGCGGTTGTTGTGGTCAAGTTGCACGACATCGGCGACGGTTCCGAGAGCAACCAGATCGCTCAATTTATCCAGACGCGGCTGCGTGGCACGGTCAAAAACGCCGCGGTTTCTCAGTTCGGTGCGAAGCGCCATGAGAACATAAAACATCACGCCGCAGCCGGCGAGGGCCTTGCTTGGGAAATCGCATCCGCCGACATTGGGATTGACGATACAGGCGGCTTTGGGCAGGAGATCGCCCGGCAGGTGATGATCGGTGATGATGACGTCGATGCCAAGCTCAGTGGCGCGTGCCACGCCCTCGACGCTGGCAATGCCGTTGTCGACGGTGATGATGATGTCGGGGTGGTGTGCTTGAGCAGCCGCATCCACGATGGCGGGCGTCAAACCGTAGCCGAGCTTGAAACGATCGGGCACGATGAATTGAGCCTGACAGCCCATCATGGCAAGACCTCGGACGGCGATCGCGCAGGCTGTGGCGCCGTCGCAGTCGTAGTCGGCAACAACCGTGATGCGCTTGTGGCTTTGAATGGCGTCAGCCAGAAACGCGGCGGCTTGCTGCGTACCCTGCAGCGAGGCAGGAGGCAAAAGTGCGGTCCAGTCTTCGAGCAGATCGTCGGAAGACTTCACGCCGCGCGCCGAAAGCGCGCGTGCGATCGGGCGAAGAATGCCCGCGTGTTCAAGCTTCTCGCTGACGACTTTGTCGTAGGGACGCAAACAAAAGCGGGTATTCACGAAGCATTCTCCAGAAAGAGGATCGAAGCGGGATTCATGTCCGAACCGGTAAGGCGCGCCAAAAGCGAGCGAGCAGACGAAAGACGCTTGGGACACGATACGGTAAAGCCGTCGCCCGTACCAACGATGAGCGCGGCGTCGCATCCCTTCTTTTTGGAGGCGGCGCTCAGCACATCAATGCGTTCGCAGACTTCGGGAATGCGCACTTCCCAGGTTTGCCAATCTTGTTTGAGCCAAGGTTCGTAAAGGTTTTCGATGAGCGCGATACATTCGCCCTGCGGAGCGTCCTCGAGCCACGATTCGGCTCCGGTAACATGGCCGATTCGTTGCAAAAGGATGCCTGCGGCTAACGCCCAGCCTTTGACGGCTTCATTGTCGGTGAGCACCGAGCGGATCTTGGTGGGCGGATAGACGTAGTCAAACGCGCCGCCTCCGCCGCAAAGCCACACCGTCTGAGCGGGACTGCCCATGGCGGCAAGCGTCGTTTCACAGGCACCAAGCAGTTTGATCAATTCGCTTTTTTCCGCCCCTTCAATCCAGGTTTCGGGATTGGCGTCTTGCGTTTGAACCACGTCAAAAGGAGCGGCGGCAGCCACGAGCTTTTTCTTGCGGGTCAGATACAGGTGCGGATCCCAACGCTGCAGCACAAAGCCCATGTCAAGCAACACAGGCGTTAGCGCCGCACAGGCGGCCTCCATGTCGTCGTGAGACAGATTTGCCGGGGCAAGTGAACCGTCCTTGCGTCGGTTGCTAAGCGTCAGGGACCAGATGTCGCCCGAGAGCATCGGACCGTTTTGGACGGCCCAGGCATAAGGCGCGGAGGTAAAGGGAAGAGCGCGACGTGTCAAGACCGACCACATCCAGGACAGGTGCACGCTTTTGGCAAAGACGGAGGATCCGAGCGGCTGCAGGACGGGGTCGTCCGACAAGCGGCCTATGGTTTTGCGCAGGCGATCGATTGTTGCGCCGGAAATTTTGTCTTTTGCTGCGGGTCCGGGAATCAATCCGGGGACTAAAAAGTAGACCTGTGCCATTGTGTGTTGCGCTCGCAGACTTCCGTTTGTTTCTCGAAAAAAATCAGCGCTTCACAGATGGATAAACAAACGCCTGCAAGCGGCGAAAACCGTGGGTTGCAGGCGCAGTCAGTTTCTGAAGCGCGTTTCGTAAGTGAGCTCCATTTTAGCAATCCGAAGGAGGATTTCGAGTTTGTCGGAGAGACGCAAAAACGGCGCAACCGTTTCGCGCTGCGCCGTTTGTTTGTGTTGTCGATTACGCTGGAAATCAGTAGTCCTGTCTTGTTTCCGTCTGTGCACCGAGCACCACGCGCATCAGGTCGGCCACGGTGCCGGAATTGGTCTTGTCCATGATCGAAGCGCGGTGTGCTTCCACGGTCTTGATCGAGATGCCGAGGTCATCGGCGATCTGTTTATTGAGTCGACCGGCGGTGATGCGCTCGAGCACTTGCTGTTCGCGTGTGGTGAGCTTGCGCAGCAATGCCGTGTTGAGGTTCTTCTGCTCGGTAGCGCGACGGCGATCATGCGCCTCCTTGAGCATGCGTTCGACGAGCTGCTTTAACGCGGCCGGATCAAAGGGCTTTTCGATGAAATCCACGGCACCCTTTTTGAGCGCGTTGACAGCCATCGGAACGTCGCCGTGACCGGTGATGAAGATAATCGGAATATCGGCTCGACGTGCCAGGAGGTGTTCCTGCACTTCCAGGCCGCTCATGCCGCTCATGCGGACGTCAAGCAACAGCACGGCGATTTCGCGCGGATCGTACTTTGCGATGAAGCTCTCGCCGCTGTCGTAGAGTTCGACGCGATAGTCGCTTGCTTCCAACAACCAACGGATGGAGTCTCGTACCGCCTCATCGTCATCAACGACGTAAACGGTTCCCAGGGTTTTGACGGCATCGGATTGATAGGGGGAGTAGGCCATATGCTTCTTTTACTTCTGTTTCTGATGTCGGGGACTGCAACAATAGCTGCAGTCATATGCTATTGCGAATTGGAATCGGTTGCCGTACCTGAATCTCCGCTCTGTTGCGCAGTCTCGGCAGAGGAGAAGGAGGAATTCGGCAAAAGCACTCTGAAGATTGTACCGCCGCCCGCGTTTTCAGAGATGACTATTCTTCCGCGATGACTTTCCACTACGGATCGGCAGATGTTGAGACCGATACCCATGCCGGTCACCTTGGTCGTGAAGAATGGCGTAAAGACTTTATCGGGTTCGACCGGCATGCCGCAGCCGTGATCGGCCACTTCGAATATGGTTTGTGTGTCGGTCGCCGTCACCGTGAATTCCACTGTCTCGGAATCCGTTTCCTGGCTGGCCTCCATCGCGTTTTTGAGAAGATTGAGCAAAACCTGCTCGATCATCACGGCGTCGCACACAAGTTCGTGACCGGGACACAGGACGCAAACCTTGATTTTCATGCCGAAGCGCTTGGCCTGAATCAAGGCAAGTTCCATGGTGGCCGCAACGATTTTGTCGACCGTTACGGTCGTGATGTTGGCTTCACCCCCTTTGGCTTTGGCAAAGCTTCGGATGCGGCGGATGATGTAGGCGGCGCGCTGCGTTTGGTTGATGATCTTGGTAAGCGCCTCGGCAACGCGGTCTTCGCTCGTGCGGCCCTTTTGCATCATGGTCAGTGTCGCGGAGGCGTAGTTCTGCACCGCAGCCAAAGGCTGGTTGAGTTCGTGCGCGAGAGAACTTGCCATTTCGCCCATGGTGATGAGGTGAGACGCGCTTTCGGCGGCCTTGGCTTGCACCTGCATCAGGTTTTCGACTTCCTTTCGGTCGGTGATATCCGTGACGGCGAGCATTTCCGACGCGCCTTTGCCCGGCCAGGGCAGCACGCTGCGTGTCACCGACAGCCAACGACCGTTTTTCTTGTCGTGAATTTCGGCCGTATGGCCGACGGCGGAAGCCTGATTGAAGAGATCGCGGATGCGCACGTGTCCTTCGACACTCTGCCCCCAGTATTTGCAGTAAAGCGCGTTGGCGTACAACAGTTCGTTGTTGTTTTCTTCCAGATGAACGACGCTTACGGCTGCATTCATGGATTCGATCATCATCACGGTGCGCTCGTGCTCGGTGGCCAAAGCCAGACGAGCGCGGCGTTGTTCGGTAACGTCTCTTACCGCGACAAGCCACCCCATGGATTTGGTCCTGCCCTGAATGGGTTTTAATGGGGTCACCGAAATATGGCAGTCGAATTCGACGCCGTCTCGGCGGCGAGCCGTATATTCGAGTTCAACGACTTTGCCCTTGTGAAAGCGCTGCGGATCGGCTACATCCACCGATATGCCGATGGCTTCGCGTACCGATAGTCCCACGGGACTTTCTTCCTTGTAGCCGAATAGCTTGTCAAAGGCCGTGTTGGAAAAGAGCACGCGCGAGGTGAGCCCTACAACAAGCAAGCCATCCGTAATCGAGTCATTGAAAGTTTTTTGAATGGCCACGCGGGCGCGAAGTTCCGTTTCCGAGCGCATCTGACGGATCTGGTAGCGTAAGAGCAGCGTGAGCGTAAACAGGAGTCCGAGTGCGAGAATGATGATGGTTTTGGCGGGAGTCGAATCCACCAGTAAGGTTTTGGGCGCTGTATTGGTGGTGATAAAGGAGACGTTGTAGGGCAAAGGCGAGAGCTGCGTTTCGACCGAGACACTGCCTTCGGGAATCGGCGCATAGAGGCTCGGTGGAAAACTGCTGCCGTCGACCAGAATGTCCAGTCGGTAACCGGTGTGCAGATTGGCTTCGCCGACGAGATCCCTCAGCAGACGGGTAAGCGAGAGCGAAGCGATGACGCTTTCTCCGGTTGAAATCGGAATCACCAGGTCAGCATAGGTCGTCATGCGGTGCTGTCGAACGTACGGTTCGGAGAAGACCGGATGTTCGCTCATGATTGAGAAGGCAACGGCGTCCTGAGTGGCGCGCTGATCGGCAATGCTGGTGCCCACGGCGCGCGGCGTCATTTCGGAGTAGAGGTGACCTCTGCAGGCGGCACGAACGGAACCGTCGGGTTGTGCGAGGACCACTTCCCGGAGAGCCGGATGCAGCGCAAAGACAACGGCAAATACTTTGCAGTCTTCTGTTTGATAGAAGCGTTTGGCGGGTGCATCCAGGCTGTGCGCAAGCGCGAGCGTGCGTTCTTCAAACTGACGTGCGATCGACTGGTTGACCGCAGTCTGGGCGGAAGCTTCAAGCTTGCGGCTTTCGTCGTCGATAAACCAAAGACTCGTCGTGCACAAGATCAGAATGAAGACGATGGCCGCGACCGTCACATACAGGCCGAAGCGATTGACGCGCAGACTATCGGCGCTGATGAGTTCAAGCAGTTTGTCGTCGACTTTGATTTTGCTGGTCTTGAGCATGGACGAAGAAAAGCTGTCAACAAATTGGACGTGCCGGTTGCTTTCGGCTGCCGCAGGCTCCCATTGTAAAAGACCTAGGCTTGAGGACGGTAAAATGGCGGCATCCACACCCTTAGCATCTAAAGAGAATTTCAAATGGATCAGAACAAACTCAAGCGCCTGGTCGGCAAGGCGGCTCTCAACTATGTCAAGGACGGCGACGTGCTCGGTGTCGGCACCGGCTCGACGGTCGACTGCTTCATCGACGCGCTTGCGCAAAGCGACATTCGCCCGAGCGCCTGTGTTTCGAGCTCCGAGCGCTCCACCAAGAAGCTCCTTGAACTGGGTTTCAAGGTCATCGACCTTTCCGAAGTCGAGGAAATCGGCGTTTATGTGGACGGTGCCGATGAAATCAACGATGACTTCGAAATGATCAAGGGCGGCGGCGGAGCGCTCACGCGTGAAAAGATCGTGGCCTCGGTTGCCAAGATGTTCGTGTGCATTGCCGACGAATCCAAGCTCGTCAAGACGCTCGGTAAGTTCCCGCTGCCTGTGGAAGTGATTCCGATGGCGGTGTCAAGTGTCGCCCGTTCGCTTCGTAAGCTCGGCGCCGATCCTGTGGAACGTGACTTCACGACCGACAACGGCTGCCGTATTCTCGATTGCCGACAGTTCATGATTGAAAATCCCAAGGCGATGGAACAAACCATCAACGCTTTGCCCGGTGTCGTGACCGTGGGACTTTTTGCTGCGCGCGGTGCAGACGTTTTGCTGCTCGGTACGTCCGAAGGCGTCAAGACGATCGAAAAGACGCGTTAATCGAAACAATCCGAATCGGAACGCAAAAAAGAGCGCCGCCGTGCAGGCTGGCGCTCTTTTTGCCGGAGTCTTGCTTATTCCACAGGAACGTGGTTGGGAATCGGATCCACGCCGTCGCCGAAAAGATAGTTTTCGCACTGGCTCAGAAGGTGCTTTCTTACATTGGGATCGGCGCAGTTCAGACCGTATTCATTGATCATCATCGTCTGAAGCTTTACCCATTCGTCCCACGCTTCCTTGCTGATGTTCGCCCAGATGCGCTTGCCGAGTTCGCCAGGAACGGGAGGATAGGCAAGGCCGGGGAGGTCCTTTTTGAGTTTTGCGCAATGCACGGTACGTGCCATAGTCGTTTGCTCCTTCTTTGTTAAAGCGTTTTTATAAAAATCTTAGAACGGCGGTGCCAGTTATACATCCGTTGCTTTTCAATCGGAAGATTTTCTACGGTGGCCTCTTCAAAGCCCCGCTTAATGAACCAATGCGCCGTTCGCGTGGTGAGTACGAAAATGCGCTTGAGGCCGGTTTCTCGAGCGCGTTGTTCGATACGGCGCAGTAATCGATCTCCGTCTCCGGCCCCTTGATAGTCCGGGTGCACGGCCACGGCGGCCATCTCTCCGATTTCAGCTTCGGGGTAAGGATACAGTGCGGCGGAGCCGTAGATGATTCCGTCGTGTTCGAGAACCGTGAAGTGACTGATTTCGCGTTCGATTTTTTCGCGAGGTCGCTTTACCAAAATGCCTTCGGCTTCAAACGGCTCGAGCAGTTTGACAATGGCTGCCACGTCGTCAATGGTGGCTTCGCGAAGCGACTCCATGTTTTCCGTGGAAATCATGGTGCCGACGCCGTCGTGAGTGAAGAGTTCCGTGAGAATGCCGCCGTCCATGGCGTAAGGCACAATGTGAACGCGGTCAACGCCGCCCTTGATGGCCCGCAGAGCATAGCCGAGGTTGTAGACGTCTTCATCGTCGACTTGTTTGCTCTGAATCAGGGCCTGCGCTTGCTGGGCCGTGAGGTCCTGTTGTTTTTCACCTTGAATGCGCACACCGTCGACACCGACCGACAAAATGAGTTTGTCGGCGTGTATTGCAACGGCAATCGCCGTAGCAACGTCTTCCGTGGTGAGATTGAAGGCTTCCCCTGTGGGCGAAAAACCCGTCGGACTGACAAGAACGATATTTCCGCGCGAGAGCAGATCCTGAATGCTCTCGGCATCCACTTTGCGGACAACGCCTGTGTGCAGATAATCCACACCGTCAATGATGCCCATGGGGCGAGCCGTGACAAAGTTCCCCGAAACCACCTTGATTCGAGAGTGCTGCATCGGAGTATTGGGAAGACCTTGAGAGAAGGCCGCTTCGATATCAAAGCGCGTTTCGCCGCACGCTTCCTTGACGCACTCAAGTTCCTGAGGACCGGTGATGCGCACACCCTTATAAAACTGTCCTTCGAGTTTGCGAAGACTCATGAGCTCTTCAATCTGCGGGCGGGAACCGTGCACGAGCACAACGCGCATTCCCATGCTGGCAATGAGGCTCACGTCCATCACGAGATGATTGAGGAGCGTCCTGTCGGCAACGACTTCCCCGGCAAAACTGATGACAAAAGTTCGTCCGTGATGCAGATGGACATAAGGAGCTGCACTTCGCAGCCAGGAAACCCATTGCAGCCGCTCTCCGGCATCCGGTTCGCTTGGGACTATCGTTTCGTATTTTTCGGACATGGCAGTTTCCGAACGCTTTTTGTGAAAACTAAAAAGCATATTGGTGAAATTAGGTTGCCAAATTCTAAAGACTTAGAGTGCTGAGCGAAGTTTTACGTTTAACAAAAAAACAAGAGCATCTAAAGTTGAGGTGCAAGGCGAATCGGCGTTTCGGTAGACTTCGTCTGCACACTAAAACAATTGCAAAAACGAGACCTCAAGCGGTCTGTCAAAATCAAACTACATGAGTCAAAACGACAATCCATTCGGTGCACTCAAAAGCCTTGTTGAAAAAGGACAGATTCAAACTAAGGCTTGGGTGCCCACTTCTTCAGGCAGCAAAAAGCTTACGGCAGCAGCCTTGCGATACGCGGACGCGTCGGTAAAGAAGGCTTTTGAGGAAAGTACACGCCAGCAGAACCGTAAAGAACCCGAGCCCGAGAAGCCGGCTGCCAGGCCGGCACCGCGCACACATGCCGTGCGTCGTGAGCCGCAGGCTGTGAAGATGCCGGAAAAACAATTGATCGAGCGAAAACACGAATCGAAACGTGCGAGCAGCAAAGCGCAGCAGGTCAAGGACCAATCTAAAGCACAGCCGATGCGGATGAAATCGGAGAGGCGCCTACTCAAAACGGTGCAGCCGGATTCTGCGAACGAATCCTCTCGCCGCGAATTGATGCCCGTTGCCCAGACGCGGCGTTCACCTTTTGTGCCGCCCAATCCGATCACGAAACCCGTGACGCTTGCTCCCGGTCTGCCTGTGAGCGAGCACGGAGAAGAACTTGTCAAAGCCATTCGGGAAAATCCGGTCATCGTCGTTTGCGGCGAGACCGGCTCGGGCAAGACAACGCAGTTGCCCAAAATCTGTCTTTTGGCAGGACGAGGAACCAAAGGCTTGATCGGACACACACAGCCGCGTCGCATCGCCGCGAGTTCCATTGCCAAACGCATTGCGGCTGAACTTGAAAGCGAAGTCGGCGAAATCGTGGGATACAAGGTTCGCTTTACCGACAAGACGATGCCGGGAGCGGCCATCAAACTGATGACCGACGGCATTTTGCTGGCCGAAACGCAGACCGATCCTCTGTTAAAGCGCTACGACACGATCATCATCGACGAAGCGCACGAGCGATCCATCAACATTGATTTTCTTTTGGGCTACCTTAAGAGGGTGCTTGCCAAGCGAAAGGATCTCAAGGTCATCATCACCTCGGCAACAATTGATGCGGAACGCTTTGCCAAGCACTTTGAAATCAACGGCAAACCGGCACCGGTGTTTACGATCTCGGGGCGCACCTATCCCGTGCAGATTCGCTGGCGTCCGGTGGACGATACCGATGAGGCCGACGACAAGACGCTGATGGACGCCGTGGCCGATGCTTGTGATGAGCTGCAGATCGCCGGGCGCGGCGACATTCTGGTGTTTTTGCCCGGAGAGCGCGAAATCCGTGAAGCCGCCGAAGTGCTTCGTGCCCGTAATCGCCCCGGACTGGTGGAAATATTGCCGCTGTATGCGCGGCTTTCGGCGCAGGAGCAAGAACGAGTGTTCAAAAGCGGCGGCGTCCGGCGCATTGTGTTGGCTACCAACGTGGCCGAAACGTCGATTACGGTTCCCGGCATTCGGTATGTGGTTGACACGGGACTTGCGCGCATCAAGCGCTACAGCTACCGCAACAAGGTCGAGCAGCTGTTGGTTGAACCCGTAAGCAAGGCTTCGGCCAATCAGCGCGCCGGCCGTTGCGGACGCGTGGCCGACGGCATCTGCATTCGTCTCTACGACGAAAACGATTGGGCCAGACGCCCGGACTACACCGATCCGGAAATCGTGCGTTCGAATCTGGCAGCCGTCATTTTGCGCATGAAGGCTTTGAAGTTGGGCGACGTACGTGACTTCGATTTCGTGCAGCCGCCTCCGCCCAAAGCTATTGCCGACGGTTACGCCATTCTGTCGGAACTTCATGCGTTGGAGAAAAACGGAGAACTTACTGACGTCGGTCGCATGCTCTCGCGCCTGCCTGTTGACCCGAAGCTTTCCCGTATGTTGCTCGAAGCCTCTCGTCGCGGAGCACTCAAGGAAGCATTGGTGGTGGTTTCGGGGCTTGCCGTGCAGGATCCGCGCGAACGTCCGCTTCCCGCGCAGCAGCAAGCCGATCAGGCGCACAAACGATTTGCCGATGAGTCAAGTGACTTCCTGAGCTATATCAACATTTGGAATTGGTTCGAGACCGAGCGCGCCAATAAGACAAGCAATCGAGAGCTCACCGAAAAGCTGCATCGCAACTTCATTTCTCCTCGTCGTATGAGAGAGTGGCGCGATGTGTGGCGTCAACTGAAGGAACTCACGGAAGAAATCGGCTGGAAGACGAGTGAGGAACCGGCCGACTACGAGGCCTTGCATGCCTCTCTTCTGACAGGGCTTTTGGGCAATCTCGGTATGCGTGATTTGTCAGCCGATCTGCGGGCGGCTCCTTATCTGGGAGCGCGCGGCATTCGCTTTTGGGTCTGGCCGGGTTCTGCGTTGGCAAAGAAGGCCGGTAAATGGCTGATGGCTTCCGAGTTGGTGGAAACAAGCCGCTTGTTTGCGCGATGTGTGGCCGATATTGAACCCGAATGGATTGAGAGGGCTGCCGGCCACCTCATCAAAAAGAGTTGGAGCGAGCCGCATTGGGAAAAGACGCGTGCCGAAGTGGTGGCGCTTGAGCGCGGTACGCTTTACGGCTTGCCCGTGTACACCGATCGCCGCGTGCAATTTGCGCCGCACGATCCGGTCGTGGCACGCGACATATTCATTCGTCAGGCGCTGGTCGAAGGATTGTACGAAACGCGTGCGCCTTTCTTTGCGCACAACAAGCGCTTGGTGCGAGAAATCGAAGAGATCGAAAACAAGACGCGTCGCCCGGACGTGCTCGTTGACGACGAGACGATCTACGCCTTTTACGACAAGATTCTGGATGCATCGGTCGTGGGCGGCTCCACGTTTGAAAAGTGGCGTCGTGTCGCGGAAAAAGAGAATCCGAAAGTTCTCTTCATGAAGCGCGACGATCTGATGCGACATGACGCAAGCGGCGTCACCGTGCAGTGGTATCCCAAGACCTACCGCGCTGCCGGTATCGAAATGGCGCTCACTTATCATTTCGAACCAGGTTCTCCCCGAGACGGCGTCACGCTTGCCGTGCCGATTTTCGCGCTCAATCAGATCGATGCTGTGCGCTGCGATTGGCTGGTGCCCGGTATGCTCAAGGAAAAGGTCAGAGCGCTCGTCAAATCGCTGCCGCAGCGCTATCGTCGCCATTGTGTGCCGATCGACAAGTACGCCGACGGATTTTTCGAGAGAACGGGCGGTGTACAGGTACAGTCCAAAACGCTAGTGGACGCGTTGATTGCCGACATTCGAGAACAGACCGGGACGACTTGCGAGCGCACCGACTTTAAGCTTGAAATGTTGCAGCCGCACCTGTTTATGAACTTCAAGGTGCTTGACGAACACGGGCGGCAGATCGGAATGGGCCGAAATTTGGCCGAGCTTCGTGCCGAGTTCGGTACTCAGGCGCAGGAGACTTTCCGCAATGTGGCTCAGGCCGACGCTTCCGTTTCGGCGGACCTGACAGACAACATTGCCAATTGGACGTTTGGGGAATTGCCGGAACTCATGGAAATTCGCCGCCGGGGGCTCACGCTGATAGGACATCCGGCTTTGGTGGACAAGGGAGATTCGTGTGCTCTGGACGTGTTTGACGATTTGCAGGATGCTCGAAAGGCGCATCGCGCCGGTTTGCGGCGGCTTTTTCAGTTGCAACTTCGTGAACAAGTGCGTTATTTGGAGCGCAATCTGAACGGATTGCAGCGCGTGCAGATGCAGTGTGCCGTCATTGCGCCGATCGCCAAGCGTTTTGAGAGCTTTGAAGAATTGCGTTCGGACTTGACGGCAGCAGCCGTCGAGACCGCTGCGATGCAAGGCGACTGGCCGGTCAATGAGCTGCAGTTTCAACAGAAAAAAGACGAGGCACGCTCGCGTCTGACGCTCATCGGCGGTGAGTACCTGCGTCTGATGGAAACCGTGGCGGCCGAACTCACGGGACTAAACAAGAGACTGCAGGCCGCGCGCGCCTTTCCGGAGGCGGTCAAGGACATCGAAAGTCAGTTGCAGGGACTCTTTGTGCCGCATTTCCTGCTGAACATGCCGTTTGAACGCCTCAAGCACTATCCGCGTTACGTCAAGGCGATCAATGTGCGTCTGGAGCGTCTGCGCAATGATCCGGCGCGTGACGCGGGGCACACTGCCGAAATCCAAAAGCTTGCCGTGCCCCTTGCTCGCGAGATGGCGGCCCGTAAGGGTTCCGTCGACGAGCGGTTGGAAAATTTCCGTTGGATGATTGAAGAACTTCGCGTGTCGTTGTTTGCACAAGAATTGCGCACACCGACGCCAGTGAGTGTCAAGCGACTCGCCAAACAGTGGGAAGCCCTAAGAAGGCTCTAAGTTTGAAGAGCTCGTTGAAGACAGTTCGGCGCGAAGCGGTTATCCTTTCAGTAGGATACAGACGAAGCCCGACGACGAGGGTGCGGGCGGCGTTTGTGCGCTCTTAGAGTTGGAGGAGAGAAAAAGTGAAAACCATCGGTCTTGTGGTCGGACACCATTGCGACACGGCTCTTGAGATCAAGGCGGCGATTCTTGCCAAGGATGCATCCGTAACGGTATTGCTCGACGAAGGCGACTTCGTGGAGGCGCCCGCCAATGCGACGGATGCGCTCAAGGAAGCGGCACGCAAGATCAACAACTTCAATGCGGTAAAGCGACTGCAGAAAGCCGGCGCCGACGTGATCGGCTTTGCCTGCGGATGCCCTCATCGCTTCTTTGCGGAGCTGCAGACGGAATTTACTGTGCGTCTGATCGACCCTGCCTGCGATTCGGGCCGCTTGTCGGCCGCAGAGTACGCTCAGGCTCTTTTGACCGCCGACGTCACACCGCTGCCCAAGCCCTTTAAAGTGGGCATGATCGGTGGTCTGGGACCTGCCGCGACGGTTGATCTGTACGACAAGATTGTCAAGGCGACGCCCGCCAAGACTGATCAGGAACACTTCAAGCTCGTGGTCGAACAGAATCCTCAGATTCCGGATCGCACGAAGTGCTTGCTCGAAGGCGGTGACAACCCGACGCTTTCCATGTACAACTGTGCCAAGCGCCTTGAAGAAGACGATTGTGACTGCATCATTGTGCCGTGCAACACTGCGCACGCTTTTGTGGCTTTGATCGAACCCTTCGTCGGCATTCCTTTCATCAATATGCAGCAGGTGACGATGCAGGAGATTCAGGAGAAGTTCGGCGACAAGGCTGTGATCGGCTTGATGGCGACGACCGGTACGGTGCGCTCCGGGCTCTACGGTCAGAAGGCCGAAGCCATGGGAATGCCCATGTACGTGCCCGATGACGAACATCAGGCGCGCGTGATGGCCGCCATTTACGGACCTCAGGGCGCCAAGGCGGGCTTTACCGACGGCGTGTGCCGCGAGGATCTCTGCAGTGCGGCCGAGTATCTCGTCAAGACGCATGGCTGCAATGTGCTGATTCTGGGATGCACCGAACTGCCGCTTATCCTTGATGAGGGGTTCATGACGATTGCCGGCAAGGAAGTCTTCATCATTGATCCGACATCGGCTCTGGCCCGCCGCGTGGTGAAGGTGGCGCAGGAAGCAGCCGCCGAACGCGGCGTGCTCTGAACGCTCAAACGAAAACGGGAGCCATAGAAACTCCCGTTTGAAATCGTGGAACGGACGCAGCGGAAAAGCCGGCGTCCGTTTTGTCTTTGTGAACGTCAGATGCGGTTGTCCGGAGCAAGCCATCCCAGAGAAGCCGAAACGGCGTTGACGGCGCTCAGAAGATGCCGTACCCAGTCGGGCTTGTGGCGCATTTCGATGCTCGAAGCGACGGTGACGGTGGCCACAATGCGGCCGGTCTTGTCGCGAATCGGAGCGCCGATGCAGCGAATGCCCGTCTCCAGTTCTTCCTTGTCGTCGGCCCAGCCGAGCTCTTTGACGCGGTTGATTTCCATGATGAGCTTTTCGGGTGTGCAGATCGAGTGCTGCGTGCGCGGTGCCAGTCCCGTGCGGCTGATGTAGGCGCTCACTTCTTCGGGGGGCATATCGCTCAAAAAGAGCTTGCCGCCGCTTGTGCAGTGCAAGGGAGCCATGGCGCCGATGCGGCGCGCCAGACGAACGCCCGTGCCGGGAGCATAAACGTGCTCAATGTACATGATCGAGTCGTTGCGGCGGATCGCGAGGTTGATTGTTTGACCGGTGCGCTCGAACAAAAGCTGCATCACGCCGATCGCTTTCTCGCGAATATCAAGTCGATCGCGCACGAGGCTACCGTATTCAAGGAAAGTCAACCCCAGGCGCCAACGGCCGTTGTTCATGCGATCGACGAGGCCGTCCTGGCAGAGATTCCACAGAAGACGGTGCACGGTCGACATGTGAATTTCGGTCATCTCGGAAATTTCATGCAGACTGACCGGCGCCGGGCAATCGGCAAGTGTGCGCAGGATGCGGCGTGCTCGCTCGAGCACCTGCACTTGCTTAATTTTGTCCTTGGGGGAGGCTTTCGAAACTTCAGCGTTGTCTGATTTGGAAGGCATGGCTTAGCACTCCTTTTCGGGATTGACGGTCGATTGCGTAAGAGCTTGCGCAACGATTTCAGCGATGTCACGTACAGGTTTGGGCGTTTCGTCCCGTCCGCAGGTTTGAGCCTGTGCACTCGTGAGCATGGTGAGGCAGTGCGGGCAGGAAACGGCAATTTCGTCAGTTCCGGTTTTGTTGAGTTGCTCAAGACGAAGGATGTTGATGCGCGAAGGCTTGTCCATGAAGATTTGTGCTCCGCCTGCGCCGCAGCACATAGCGTTGCAGCCACGTTTTTCGGGGTCCTTGAGCTTGACGCCGATCGTCTCGAGAATCGTGCGAGGATCGCGTCCGATTCCGTTGTGGCGCGCCAGATAACAGGCGTCGTGGAAGGTGACGCTGCCGGCTTGCGCCAGTTTGGGCGAAATGCGCTTTTCTTCGAGCAGTTTGGCGATGAATTGCACATGGCTCGTGACCGGGAAGGTGCCGCCTTCAAACTGCGGATACTCGTTTTTGAGCGTGTTGAAGCAGTGCGGACAGGCGGCCACAATCTGCTTGAAGTTGTACTTGGAAAGCGACTCGATGTTTTCGGCCGCTGCCGTTTGGAACAAGTATTCTTCGCCGGCTCGTCGGGCGAATTCGCCGTGGCAGCGCTCTTCACTCATGACGGCGAACTTGACGCCTGCGGCGTGGAAAATTTCCACCATAGCGCGCGCAATCTTCTGAGCACGGCGATCGTAACTAGCCGAACAGCCGACCCAATAGAGCACGTCGTACTCGACGCCGGGCTTGGCGATTTCAACGTCAAGTCCCTTGGCCCACTTCAGGCGGCTTCCGGGATCCATACCCCAGGGATTGCCGACGCTCGAAGTGTTTTCCAGAGCCTGAGCCAGACCTTCGGGGAAGTCGCCTTCTTCAAGCGCCAGATGACGGCGCATCTGAACGATGATGTCGGGAGTCGGAATCTGAGCCGGACAGACCTTGGTGCAGGCGCCGCAAGTGGTGCAGCTCCAAAGGGCGTCCTTGGAAACAATGCCGTCAATCAGAGGCTTGTCGGCATCAATGCCGTTCATGCGGGCCTTGAGCGATAAGATGAGAGCCTTGGGATCCAGAGGTGCACCCGAGGCGGCAGCCGGACACACGGAGGTGCAGCGTCCGCATTCGGTGCAGCCGTCGAAGCGGATGCGATCGATGCGACCGAACTGGCTGAATTCGGAAATGCCGAAACGTTCCTGTTCTTCAATGTCTTCGATTTTGGCAAGCGCACCGCGCGGTTCGGGTTTCTTGACGTAGATCGAAGTCGGGGTCTTGAAGAGGTGTGCGTAATAGGTCAGCGGAATGGAGGCGATAAATCCCAGGGAGGCCAGACCGTGAATAACCCAGATGAAGGTGTGGTAGACCTTGAGCGTTTCGGGGTCAGTGCCGATGAAAATCTGTGCGAGGGCGTTGCCCACGAAGCTCACGCCGGCCCACTGCGGCTGCTGAACGGCAAGACGCAGCGCTTCGAGTAAAAAACCCGTGAGAATGATGAAGGCGAGGCTGCCAAGCACCAGGGCGAAACGCCAGTTGGCTTCGACTTTGGGGTCGTGTGAAATAAAGCGGCGCCAAAAGCTAAAACCAAGAGCAATGAGGGCAAGGAGTCCTGCGAGATCAAGAACGAATTTGTAGGCAAGGTAGATATTGCCCGACAGGATGCGTTTGCCGAAGACAAGCCAGGCAATGTCCCAATCGATGGTAGCAATGGCGGTGCCGAAGAAAAGAAAGATGAATCCCCAGAACAGCACGAAGTGATTTTTGCCGGCGGCGGTGTCGCGAATGCGTTTTTGCCAGAACACTTCAAGAAGAGTGCGGCCAAGCCGGGCGTTGCGATCGGCAAGGGGTTCGGGTTGAGTTGTGGCTTGACGTTGCTTGACGGCGCGCACGATGCCAGCGATGCAGAGCACGACGGCGGCAATGCCGATGACGTATACGCCGATTTCCGCCCACAGGGGAACGTTCCAGAAGGCGGGACGCAGCGGTGTAGGGTCTTGCATGACGTTTGAAAGTTGTTGTTATATGGCTAGCTATATTCGCATGTCGCTTTAAAAATTTTCATCAGGCGCGAGATGCGATTTAATCGAAGGTCGCTACGATAGCGCAAAAAAGAGCCCGTGTCTTCGGCCAAGAATATGAGTTGCAGAGGTCGGAAACGACTTTTTTGATCTCGGTTAAGGCAAACTCGATTTTTGAACAATTTCCACAGCGTGAAAAAATGAATGAAAAAAGCCGCCCTTGCGAGAGAGCGGCTTTGTGAACGAAAAATCGAGTTGATCAGGCGTTCTGTTGCTTGCGCCAGCGTGCGATGGCTTCCACGCATTCGGTCACGAGTTCCGGACCGCGGTAGACAAAGCCGGAATAGAGCTGAACGAGACTTGCACCGGCCTGCATCTTCACGACGGCGTCGTCACCCGACATGACGCCGCCCGAGGCGATCACGGGGAGCTTGCCCTTGAGGTGATCGGTAATCATGGCGAGGCACTCGGTGGAGCGGGCCATCAGCGGACGACCGGAAAGACCGCCCGTTTCGTTCCAGTTGGGAAGTCCCTGAATGGAGGAGTGATCGATTGTGGTGTTGGTGGCGATGACGGCGTCCATCTCGTGTTCGACGATGATGTCAACGGCGCGCAGGATGGCGTCGTTTTCAAGGTCGGGAGCAAGCTTCACGGCGATGGGCTTGTAGGGAGCTCCCTCCGTTTCGATGATACGGTTGCGTTCGTCGCGCAGAGCGCCGAGCAGTTCGCGCAGCGGGGCTTCGGCTTGCAGCGAGCGCAGATTCTTGGTGTTCGGGCTCGAAATGTTGACCGCAATGTAGTCGGCACGGTCGTAGGACTTTGCCAGACAAATGCGGAAGTCGCTGATTGCGTTTTCAATGGGGGTCACGGCGTTCTTGCCGATGTTGATGCCCAACACACCGCCGCGCAGGTGGAAGGCGTCGGCGCTCTTGAGGTTGCGCAGAACCTGTTCACAGCCTACGTTGTTAAAGCCCATGCGGTTGACGATGCCTTCGGCAGGAATGACTCGGAAGCAGCGGGGCTTGGGATTGCCGGGCTGAGCCACGGGCGTAATAGTGCCGATTTCGACGTGACCGAAGCCAAGCGCACCGAAAGCGCTCACGCGTTCGCCATCCTTGTCCATGCCAGCCGCCAGACCGATGGTGTTCGGGAAGCGAATGCCCATGACTTCAACGGGATCTTCTGGAGGCGTGTGAGTAAGAAGCTTGTGCAAGCCGAGCGTGGTGATCCAATCGAGATTGGCCATGATGACATGGTGAGCGGTCTCGGGCTGCATCTGAAAGAGGATGCTTTTGGCGAGTTTGTATAGCATTGTTGCCTGTTGGAAGATTTGCCGTTGATGAAAAAAGGTGTGCGGCGCGCCGCTCTCCGTCATCCTCCTTATATAAGAGGCCGAACAATTGCATCGGTCGCGACCGTAACTCTTAATTTTACCGAGGCTGCTGAAATCGGGCAAAAAATCGGCAGAAAACCGACTTGAAGGAGGAGTGCTAAGAGGAGGGATAATAAAAGACTCAGAAGCTAACAGCCTGAAATGAAAGGAAAAACATATGGACGGTCCAGAGGAGGCGAGAGGAAATTCAAGTTTTTTGAGAAAAAGGCTTGACAACAAGAAGAAACCTCTTTAATATCCACAGTCTCGCTAGTCAATGGCGAGATGAAATACGGATCGCGGGGTGGAGCAGTCCGGTAGCTCGTCGGGCTCATAACCCGAAGGTCGGAGGTTCAAATCCTCCCTCCGCAACCAAAATCCAAAAGGCTTCCGGCAGGAAGCTTTTTTATTGAGAGGCTACGTTTCTCAATAAAGAGCTAAAAG